>Ga0256407_10003652_pt1 | contig 26957 bp, 25 predicted proteins | sample RumenRJG_04DNA_FD_193489 | JGI IMG/M metagenome (GOLD analysis project Ga0256407, IMG submission 193489) | Bovine rumen microbial communities from Lethbridge, Alberta, Canada - RJG_04 | ecosystem: Host-associated > Mammals > Digestive system > Stomach > Rumen | place: Canada: Alberta... | reverse complement strand
CGGAATATCGAGCGACGGGGGCGGTAGCATTCTCTTTCTCAGCTTCATCTCCCAGAGGGAATTTTCCGGCTGGGTCTGCAGCATCAGCTTTCCGCGCGCGATGGTGCAGGCCTTCGAGAGCTCGTCCCCTTCCCTGTCCTTCGGAAAATCCAGAAGCACCTGGCTTGCAAACATCCGGTAGTTGTCATGGTTTCCGAGAATCGCCTTGTGGTCGATGGATACGAAAATCGTGAACGTCTTGCCGCAGTTCGGGTCGTAACGCCTTGCCGCCCGCGCCAGCAAGGACGCGAAAAACACATTGGGGCTGCCGTCCTGTTCCCGGCAGTTGCGCATCACCTCTTCCTCGGAGAGCTTCAGATAGAACACCGTTTGGGTTTTGTCCGTGTCGTCGGTCAGCCGGAAAAAGTCGGGGACGGGTTTTTTCTCGTAAAATGGGCCCTTCGCGCCGTCAATGTCCAGACTCTCAAACGGGTCCCCGATCTCCGACGCCGGGATCGGCTCTCCGGGCAGACGGAACCCGGTCGGATCGAAGCGCTGCCCTGTCGCTTTGGTCAGGTACAGATACATCGCGCTTTTGATATAGGGCAGCACACCGGCTCCGTCCGTAAGGAAGTGGGGGATCTCAAAGGCCAGACGCTTCCCCTCATATTTCCAGGCGGCAAGATGGAAGTTGGATGCCTCGGCGTTAAGGCTGATCGGCTCCCAGGTGTTCCGAACCGTCATGGGGAGAGGGTTCGGCACCGGGCGCAGCTCGCCGTCCTTCCGCTCCGCCCTCACATAAAAGTACGGAAAGCGCACGCGCAGCTCCTCGACCGCCTCCCGGAGGATCTCGCCGTCCACCGGCTCATGAAGGCAGAGGTTCACGCATATCGGGCTGTATTGTCCGGGTGTAGAGTTCATGAAGGGTTCATAGTATGCAAGCATGTCCGCACTCTCCTTTTGAAAGCTGTTGATGCAGCCATTTTTTGCCGCCGCGCCCGCGTCCTTTGCCTTCCATAATGCAGGCCTCAATACTGTGTGTTATTATATCAAAAGTCTTATTGAAAAACGACAAAAAACGGCTGCGTTTTGTCCTAATTTTGGACTTGATGTGGAGTCAGTAATGGGTTATATGGTGCAGTTTGTCTTCCGGGAATGCTCCGGGGCTTTCTTTATATCTCGTTTTATTTCCCGAATTATTCTTCAATTCACAGCCATTTGCCGCATGGAGGGGAATCCCAAGCACCTGCATGACAGTTGCCGGAGGAATATCATGAAGTTCCCGTCAATTGCAGCTCTTCAGCGTGCTCTTTCATACCTTCTATACAGATTTCCGCGACATCCTTCAGCTCCATGCCCAGCATCTCACAGCCACTGAGGATCAGCTCTCGGTTGCATTTTGCCGCAAATTTCTTGTCCTTGAACTTTTTCATGAAGCTTTTTGTCTCCAGATCCTGTATGCCGTTTGGCCACATCCTGGCACAGGCCTGGATAATCCCGGTCAGCTCGTCCACAGTATACAGGCTTTTTTCCAGATTGGTAACAGGCTCCACATCGTTGCGAATCCCGTAACCGTGAGAAAGAATCGCCCGAATATCCTCCTCATCTACGCCTGCGGCCCGGAGAGGCTCGGCTGTATGATCGAGATGCTCCTCCGGATATTTTTCGTAATCATAATCATGCAGCATTCCGACCGCCTGCCAGTGTTCAACATTCTCGTCAAAATACCGCGCCATGGCGCCCATGGCATAGCAGACGTTCAGCTCATGCAGGATCAGGTGCTCTTCCGTCACCATGGGCGCGGCCAGTTCCTTTGCTCTTTTCAATGTCAGCATATGTTTCATTCCCGCGTCAATAATGGAATTTTACAATATTTTGCTTTGCATTTCAACAAAAAAAGAGCCCATAGGCCAAAAAACCTACAGGCTCAAATCACAATCTCCCGCCCACACACAAACCGAAAAACCATCCGCCCGTCGGCCAACACATCCACCCTCTCCACCATGGCGTTCCAGCGAGAAGAAGTGAATGACACGGACAAAGTGTCAATCTCTCGCAGCTCTCGTTCAAAAGCGTCCACTGCGCGGGCTTTGACGGCGCGGCTCTCGATCTCCCGCGTTACTGCGTCCAGCTTTTTCTTATTTTTTTCGTATCGTCCCGAAAGCTCGTTGTATTTGAGGTTGTACACCGCCTGATCCTGAGCAGTAGCGGCATTTTGCTGGATGAGCGCAGCGATTTGGGTGTTGATACCCCTTACCTCCTCAGTGAGTATGGCAGCCTTCCTTTCCAGTCCTTCAGTATCAGCCAACTCAGCCCGAAGCAACCGGATATCCTCACTGAGGCGTTCTCTGTCCTCAACGAGGATACTCAACGCTTTTTTGAACGCTGCCTTAATCTCATCCTCCGTCAGATGCGGCGTGGTGCAGCGCTCCCCTTTCCGCCCATACTTTTCATTACACCGCCAGATCACCTTACGGTAGGGATCATTCGAGTGCCAGACCTTCGGCCCAAACACACTCCCACACTCCCCACAGTAAATCTTCCCCGCGAAGGGACTCAGCCCATGATGATACCCGGCTTTCTCTTTCCTTCTCTTCATCTCATCCTGGACAAGCTGCCATTCCTCCGGATCAATTATCCCCGGATGACTATTTTTTACATAGTATTGGGGCACTTCCCCCTCGTTTTTCTTCACTTTCTTAGTCAAAAAGTCAACGGTAAACACCTTCTGCAAGAGGGCTTCGCCTTTATATTTCTCGTTTAAAAGTATGCTCTCAACGGTTCTCTTCTGCCATTTTTCCCGGCCTGCGGGGGTTGGGATGCCTTCCCGCGTGAGAGTCTTTGCGATCCGATCCACCGTCATCCCCGCGATGAAGTCTCTGTAGATTCTCCTGACAATCTCAGCCTCCTCCGGCACCACTTCCGGCAGTCCATCGGCCCCTTTCCTATACCCAAGGAATCGGCTATACGCGAAACTGACCTTACCGTCCTGCATGCGCTTGCGCTGACCCCAGGTGACGTTTTCGCTGATGGAGCGCGATTCCTCCTGGGCCAGGCTGGACATCAAGGTGATCAGCAGCTGAGGTTACGACTACCGTTGCGGCCATCAACCCTGCTACTCTTATGATTGCTGCTGGTATTACGGCGATGTCGAAAAAGCTTGATTCAATAGAAGAAAGCCAGAAGAATATCCTGAATTTCTTAGAAAAGGACAAAGAAGCCAAACTCAAGGGAAACCTCAACTTCCTACTGAATGTTTTTAATTCGTACAAGTTAAATTGGAATAATGCAACCTTTAGGGCTTCTCAGCACATCAAAACGCAGGATATTAAGCAAGAATCCGATCAAAACATTGCTTTTTACAATTCCATTATAAACGATGCCCTGAAGAAAAAGAAGATCCTCATCAGTAAGCTTGACGTGAAGAAAAACATGCAGAAGATAGTATCGTATTTCAGCAACTACCGACTCGCTATTTATCTCTATGCTTTTGCATCTTATCTGGAGATTATCTTACTTGAAAACTTCGATGCCAATTTCCTCAATTCCATCTCTTCCAAGATACAAGATGAATCCTTCAAATATGCCGACCTCTACACGAAAGCATATACCATGCTGGAGACTATGGCATCATCATCTTTGGAATCAGCCGCAATAAAAGGAGTGGCCATAGCCTCACAAGGATTAGGAAAGGCAATTGAAAGAATTCCCCTTGTTGAGCGCGGGCAACTGGATGAAAACCTTATTGCCGCCAGTAGAAAGCTGGAGGAATATAAGGTTGAATCTGTTGATGATCTTCTCGCCGCCCTTCGTTTCATGAGCAATTGCCAGATAAAGCAATTCGTTGAGCTTATTGAGGCAGTCAATGAGCTTCACAACGGAGAACCGACTATTCTTGTAGATAATAATGAAAATGTATATGTGCAGCTCGCCTGTTAATGCAGGAAATAAACCAAGCCTTGCTTGAATACAATACGTCCTAAGAGGTGCTGAACTTGGGCTTATCAAAGACAGATTTCATGCGTGGTATGCAATGCCCCAAAATGCTCTGGCTTGATACTCATAAGCCGGAACTACAGATCATTCCGGATTCAACGCAAAGCAGACTGGATCGAGGGAACGATTTCGGGGACAAAGCGAAGGCCATGTTCGGTATCTTTACAGATGTAACAGAGTATATTCCTAACACAAGGTATCTCGACAAGAGAAAAATGGTGATAAACACCCGGAATGCCATGAGAAAAGGCGTCGAAAACATCTGTGAGGCAGCCTTTGACTACAACGGCTTTTTTTGCGCGGTAGATATTTTGCACCGTGTTGAAGGTGATGTCTGGGAACTATACGAGGTGAAGGACTCTCCGGAAATCAAGCCCCAGTTCATTCACGATGCAGCCTATCAAGCCTGGGTACTTGATAAATGTGGTGTCCTGCTGGATGGTGTTTATGTGGTATATCACTACGATGATGATGTCGATCCGTTTGAGCCCGTTGATGTCACGGAAGAGGCCATTGAATACTCCAGAATCGTAGATGACAATGCTGAACGCCTTGCAGATATTAGGAACGCGAAAGAGGAAATCATGATCCCCTATGGCGATCAATGCGACCATCCCTATGAATGCTGGTATAAAAGCTATTGCAAGCAACTCGTTGAAGGCCGAATGTGATCAGCGTCCCCATCCCATAGACAACAAATGCAGCACCTCCCCCCATTGCAACACCTTCCTACTCAAATGCATCACTCCCCTGTTCCAATGCATCACCCTCTACTCCAAATGCAACACCCTCCACCAAAGTAAGCGCAAAACAATCACCCGCCTAGCCAAAAGCTCCCAAATATGAGAAAATCTCCAAAAGACTCGAAAAACTTCTAGTGAGTTTTTCGAGAAAACTGGAGAAGGTGGGATAAACATGACAGACGTGTTGGCGGTGCGAAACGAATTCAGGCTTCAGAATTGGATGGAAATTATCCGAGAATGCGAGGAGAGTGGCCTGAGCAACAGGGAGTTCTGTTTCCAACGGGGAATCTCAGAAAAGACATACTACTATTGGCTGCGAAAGGTGCGCGCAGCGGCGGCAACAGTCATAGAGCCGCAGCTTGTACGGGTGGATAGCCCGGAGATGAGCGGTACGGAACAGATGTTTGAGATCCGGTATGGCAGGGCGGAGCTCAGGCTGCCGGAGGATGTGGACCTGAAAGCCCTTGCGGTTTTCCTGAATACGCTGCGACGCCATGCTTGATCTGAGCTGGGTAAAGAATTACTATGTCGCGTGCGGATATACGGACATACGCCGCGGCATAGACGGTCTGGCGGAGATTGTAATGCGGCAGTATGGAACGGAACTGGATGAGGAGAGTCTGTTCCTGTTCTGCGGAAGACGAACAGATCGGATCAAAGCCCTGTATTATTCCGGCGATGGCTATGTATTGTTGTATAAGCGGCTGAACAACGGCAGGTTCCAATGGCCGAGAAACGCAGAGGAGCTGCGAAAGCTCGACGCGCAGGCCTTCCGCTGGCTGATGGAAGGACTGCAGATCGAGCAGCCGAAGGCAATACGAAAAATGAAGAAAAAGTCCATGTTTTAATGGAAAAACGGAATAAAATGCTGTACATTTCACCGCTTTTATGGTATAATTTATGCCATAAAGGCGGTGAGATTTATGTCCGAACAAGAGATACAGGAACTTTTGAATACGGTACAGAAGCTCACTGCATCCGTGAAGGAACTCACCGAAGAAAACGCACGGCTGAGAAAGAAGCTGGATCGTATGAACGAGCTTCTGCTTCTGGCTCAACAGGCGCGATTCGGGCAGTCCAGTGAAAAACGGGAGTATGTCCTGAAGGGCGGAGAACAGATGCGTCTGTTCAACGAGGCGGAGCAGCTTCAGGACCCGAAGGCGCCGGAACCCACGCAGGAAACCCTTGTAGCCGCCCATACGCGAAAGCCGAAGCGGCCGCTGGATGAACTGTTGAAGGATTTGCCGGTAAAGAAGATCGTGCTGGAGCTGGGCGAGGATCAGCGCCGCTGCGACACCTGCGGAAGTGAACTGACGCCCATTGGAGAGAAGTTCCTTCGACGGGAGCTGAACGTCATCCCCCGCCAGGTGGAGGTAATCGAATATTACACCCGCACCTATGCGTGCAAGCCCTGTGAAGAAAAGACAGGCTATGCAAGCTTCTATACGGTGGAGGCTGTTCCGCCGCTGCTGAAGCACTCGCTGGCATCTCCCTCCTCTGTAGCCAACGTCATGACGCAGAAGTATGTGGACGGGATTCCGCTGTACCGCCAGGAGCAAATCTGGAAACGAGACGGTATTGCGCTGTCCCGCGCTACGCTGGCCAACTGGGTTATTCAGGGCGCAAAGTGGCTGAAGCCGCTGGTCAGGCGCATGAAGGCCAGTCTGACAGAGGGCGCGGTGATCCACGCGGACGAAACGGTGGTGCAGGTGCACAAGGAGGAGGGGAAAGAAAACGCCTCCGAGAGCCGGATGTGGGTCTATACCAGCGGGCCGTTTGAACGGCGGCAGGTCCGTTACTTTGAATACCAGCCGGATCGCAGCGGAAAGCACCCCGCCGCGCTGCTGAAGGAGTTTGAGGGCCGGTTGGTAACGGACGGGTACGCAGGCTATGACCAGGTACCCAAAGCGATCCGCTGCGGATGCTGGGCGCATATGCGCCGGAAGTGGCGGGAGGCCATGCCGAGAGGAGCGACGACTGCTACCTCAAAGGCAGCCATCGGCTATGAATACTGTAATAAGCTGTTTGCTTTGGAGCGCAAGTATGAAGGATACTCTCCAAAGCAGCGGCAGGAGATGCGGCAGGCACAGACAGAACCGGTGCTTGACGCCTATTGGACGTGGGTGAAAAAGCTGGACCCGGAGCCCGGCAGCAAGCTGGAAGACGCGGTCAAATATGCGCGCAACCAGAAGCAGGCCCTGAACGCTTTCCTGCGTTATGGTGATGTGGAAATCTCCAACAATCTGGCTGAGAACGCGATCAGACCGTTTGTGGTCGGCAGAAAGAACTGGCTGTTCTGTGATACGCCAAAGGGCGCCGAGGCCAGTGCGATCGTGTACTCGCTGGTGGAGACGGCCAAGGCGAACAATGTGGAGCCCTTTGCATACCTCAGCTTTGTTCTGGATGAAATCCGTTGGTTGGGAAAAACACCGGCTGTTGCTGAGCTGGACGCTCTGCTCCCCTGGAACCCGGCGTTGCAAAAAAGGTTGGAAAACTGAATACCCAAAAAGGCCGGCGCTGATTATGCGTCGGCCTTTTCATAGGACGGGTGATTGTTGAGCGGTTACCTTCGTTTGATTATTGCAGTGAAGCTGTGTATGGTAATGGGACTATCCTGTGTACAATCGGCGTTGATCCAGTCGTACCAATCATCGATGTCATACTGTGTACAGATGAATATTCCGCACCAGATTGCCCATCTGCACCGCGCAGGTTGACCACTTGTTCCGCTGAGATTGACCACCCGTTCCAGGATCGTTGACCGCTCCGCGAATCATCGTAATTCTCTTTCCGTGAGCTTCGCCGTATTCACGATCAGCGTGACCGTGCGCTGCTCAACTTCTTCTTGCAATCACATCACACTCCTCGTCATGGAATAGAAAAGAGGCTGAGTATCAAACTCAACCTCTTAATAGTATAAAAACAGTTTTTTACAGTTTTGCCAAGTACTTGGATTGCTCCTCTGCAGGAATATCCATCACGTTCATGACTTGCTCAGCAGAGAGATTGAGCTTTTTCATGAAAGTCCTTATGTTCTCAAGCCGCTCCTGCTCACGGCCTTTAGTAATACCCTCATTCCTTGTTTCCTCAAATGCTTTGCACATAAACTCAACTCCTTCCGGGTTCTCCTTGTAATACTTCGAGGCTTCCTTCATCAGTTCAAAGCTCATCTCGTCCGGATTCCAACAGGAGAAATCGTGCATCAGCTTCCCAATGTTGGAATCATCGCGGTATTCCCCGTTTACATACAGAATATGCTCACCGTCATCAAACAGTTTACCTGTAACCATATCGACGCGCTCAATCGGATGGATTGCTTTTCCCTGACCAAATATATCATGCTCTGTGATGAAGATCGTAAAGGTATCCGGTAGCTCATCAAAGTCTTGGCCTGCATCGAGGTTTTCCACATCCATTGAACTGGAATGGTAGCGTGCTCTGCGCTTTCCTGCACCACGATCGGCACGTTGGATCTCCAGATCATATTTTCGCCCGCTTGAGTCGCAGCCATACGCATCCAGGCAGATCGACCGAGCGCCGACAAGTCGTTTCATATCCTCCTGCCGTTCACGCTCTTGTATCTGCTGTGCAGTCTCAACCAAACCTGTCACCTCTCAAGAAATACAAGCTCTCTGTTTCAAGATTATTGTACCTTGAAATAGAGACTTTTTCAAGACAAAAGAAAGAACCATGTGTCAAGTTTCTGTAATGTATGCCGTTTCTCGCTCAATGATTTCGTCCAGCGTCCTCGGTGTGTGGTCCATCCAGGGCATCATGCATCCTACATTATAGTGACCACTTTCAGAAGTAAATATATGGACTTGATAACATCTCAAACGCTTATTTGGCACTTTGCTTTTTGCAGTGCAGCCCAGGCCGCGATCAAGGACGAGAAGGCCAAGGAAGCCGAGCTCAAGGCCGCCGAGGCTGAGGTCAACGACAAGGTTGACGCAGCCAAGGCTGCTCTGAAGGACGCCACCGACAAGCTCACCGCCGCTGCTGCCGACGCAAGCGCAGAGCTGGCCGATATCGCCCAGGCAGGCTTCAAGTCCCTCCTTGCCGGTTGGGAAGAGGCCAAGAAGACCTTCGGCGAACACAGAAAGTAAACCCCTCAGTCAGCTTCGCTGACAGCTCCCCTTTCAGGGGAGCCGGGTATTGCATGGCAAAAGCCGCGTCCCAACTCGGGGCGCGGCTTTTTTGCGTTTTCACAGATATACTTCGATCACAAGATCGTTCCACTGCGTTTTGCGAAAGCGGTGATCCATATGTCGGGATTCACGGTACTGTTTTGCTGTCTCAAAATCAATGGTGAAGGTGAGGATGGGGTCTGCTGTTATAGCCATGAGATCAGCATGGCAGGGATTGTAGCTGTGATCGAAATTGAGCTTCCAGCGAAATCTGTAGTTTTCGACCGGAGTAATGGTGTCTACAAACTCCTCAATCAGCTCATCCGCAATTTTGGGTTTGCTCAGATCGACCATGTGATTTAGCGCAGCACGTATCTTATCAAGATCGAGGGACGACACTTGCGGCTCATTACGCTCGAGTGCTCTCAGCTCGGCGGTCAATTCATTGATCTCAGCATTGGTTTCGCTTGAAAAGGAGAGATAATATGATTGACCACAGATTACTTGAGAAAGGATGGCGTCAAAGAAACTCAATCACAAACACATCAAGGTTTCCTCTGATATGATGGTATTTCAAAATATGATTGGAGGGAACAACTATGAGCGAAAACCTGTATGGCTATGTCCGCGTATCCTCAAAGGAGCAAAATCTCGATCGCCAGATTCTTGCCCTGCGCGAGTTCGGTATACCGGAGAACTTGATCTTTCAGGAGAAGCAATCGGGGAAGGACTTTGAGCGCCCGGTATATAAGCGCTTGGTGAAAAAATTAAAGCCGGGCGACACACTTGTGATCAAGAGCATCGACCGGCTTGGCAGAAATTATGATGAGATTTTGGAGCAGTGGAGAATCATTACGAAAGAGAAAAGAGCCGATATTGTGGTGCTGGATATGCCTTTGCTGGACACTAGGCAGGGGCGGGATTTAACTGGAACGCTGATCGCTGATATCGTCTTGCAGTTACTCAGCTATATAGCTCAAACAGAGCGTGAATTCATTCGCCAGCGCCAGGCGGAGGGAATCGCCGCGGCTAAGGCTAGGGGAGTTCAGTTCGGAAGACATCCACGAGAAAAGCCAGGAAACTACAAGGCTGTACTGGCACAATGGCAAGAAGGAGCAATCACTGCACATAGAGCCGCACTTTTTCTGGGTGTAGACAGAAAGACGTTTCTCAAATGGGCAAGTTGTTAAAGGGGAACATACGGTAAATCAAGATAAACGTACACTCTGATCCTAATTAAATATTGAAGATTTTTGCCTTATATGGTATACTATATTGAAAAAATCTGAAGAAAACACATTAAGATTTCCTCCCAAATTAATTATAATAACAAGATTTGGCAAACGGGATCAGAGTGTACTATTGTCCTAATTATTTCGTAAAATGCCGGGTCTGAAAAAGTTATCAGATCCGGCGTTTTCTCTAATTCATATTCCACCATTAGCAGAAGCCAAGCGCTTTTTTGAAGAAAACGGCCATTTGAATGTTCCGGCGGGATATCGGTCATCCTCATCAAAAGATTTAGACGCATGGATTGATCGGCAGCGATCTGCCAAAGTAAAAGCAAAACTCTCTGACTCGCAAAAGAAGCAGCTTGAAGCGATTGGCTTTCAGTGGTAATTTGATGATCCATTGACAACGGCTCAATCGAAAAAGTGGAGACATTGGTCACGAGAATGCTTCAGCAGTACACACGGCGATAAAACAACACACAAAAAGCGAGTGGATTGAATGAACACAAGGAAAAGACATGTTGGCAACGGGAACTCCTATCGGCTTCGATTGATTAAGTATTTGCACTGGCTGGTAACAGTGGCAGTCTTTTTCGTGTTCTGGCTAAGATTTCGTTATCCGAACGGGAATTGGCATGTGACGCGCGCCTTCCGATATGACAGTTTTATCTTTCTGGGGTATGCAGTGCTACTGGTTTGGTTTAACAAGACATTCAATTCGTACGTGCTTGGGTATTTCCGTATCCGTTCGCTGGCATTTTCACAGTTCCTTTCCGATTTCTTCAGCGTGATCATTATTTATATTGCTGTATCTGTTGCGTGGCTCAAAATTCATAATCCATGGCCGTTTATTCCCATGCTCGTTATACAGACAGTTTGGAATTCAGTTTGGAGTTACTTCGCTACCCATTTCTATTATCGCGTTGCCAGCCGCTATCACACGGTGGTCATCTACCGCAACCGCAACGATCTTGCCCGATTCGGCGATATCAGCGGTAAGCCGATCGAACGTCTTTTTAACGTAGAAAAGTACATCCAATACGATGGCACAGATTTCTTTGAGATCAAGGACGAGCTGGCACCGTTCGATGCTCTGTTTGCCGCTGGGGTAAACCCAACGCTCATGAACGCGCTGTGCAAATACTGTGCGGAAGAGAATGTCCGCGGCTTCTTCCTGCCGCACTTAGGCGATGTAATCATGAGCGGCGCAGAGCATATCAAGTCTTTTACCACGCCGGTTCTGTCCGTGCGCAGGGCGGCAAAGTCCTTTGAGTATTTATTTGTCAAACGTCTATTCGATATTTTCGCCTCGGGGCTTGGACTGATTATTCTCAGCCCTTTTATGCTGTTAACCGCGATCTTGATCAAGGCCTACGACGGCGGTCCTGTGTTCTATAAGCAGGTACGCCTGACGAAAGACGGAAAGCGATTCAAGATCATCAAATTCCGCTCCATGCGTGTGGACGCGGAGAAAGACGGCGTGGCACGCCTCTCCACCGGCGACAAGGATCCGCGCATCACCCCCGTAGGTCGCTTTATCCGGGCAGTAAGATTCGACGAGCTGCCTCAGCTTATAAACATCCTGCGGGGTGACATGTCAATTGTTGGCCCCCGGCCTGAGCGTCCGGAGATTGCCGCCGAATATGAAAAATTACTTCCGGGGTTCAATCTACGGCTCCAGGTAAAGGCAGGCCTCACCGGGTACGCCCAGGTCTACGGCAAATACAACACCACCCCTTATGAGAAGCTGGAGTTTGACCTGCTGTACATAAATCAGATGAATCTGCTGACGGATCTGGAACTCATGTTCAATACCTTCCGTATTCTGTTTTCCAAGGAGAGCACAGAGGGGGCAGATAACCTCACTGAATGGATAGGTGAGGAAAAATTGGAGAAATGTGACACGAGTACAGCTAGCGCGGATTAAGAGACCATTGATAATTACAGTTGAATGGAGAAATCCAGCGATGAGGAATAACAATGTTATATTCATATGATATTTTTGATACAGTTCTCTTCAGAAAGGTTCCAAAGTCAACTGATATTTTTGTCGTTATGGAAAAAGAAATAGAAGGCTTATGGAAAAATGATTTTGGGAGTTTTGCTGAGGTACGTAAAAAAACAGAGTTTTGGGCAAGGAGAATATTGGCCAAAGAAATATCCATTGAAGATATTTATAGAAGAATTCAGAAAATAACATGTTTATCTGATCTGGATATCAATAAATTAATAAATATTGAGCTAAGAACTGAAAAAAGATATACCGTCCTCAATATGTCAGTTGTTAATGAAATAAAAACACGGATAGAGAATGGGGAACAAGTTATTCTTATTTCTGACATGTATTGGCATGAAAAGCAGATTCGTTGTTGGTTAGCTGAGAAAGACGCAATTTTTCTTACCGTTCCAATTTATATAAGTTGTGACTATGGAAATACAAAAGCATCGGGAAAGCTGTTTCAATTAGTTAAGGTAAAAGAAAACGCTGATTATTCAGCTTGGTTACATGTGGGTGATAATTCAAAATCGGATATTATTGCACCGGCAAAACTTTTAATTAAAACTAAGCTGGTTAAAGGAAGACGGAAATACGCTTTTGAGAAAACACTCAATATTCAGGATGAAAACATACTTGAGGTATACGAAGCCATCTCTGAATCTGTAGGGAATTCAAACGGTGATGCTTTCAGCATGGGAGCTTCCATAGTTGGTCCAATGGTTTATCAATATACAAAATGGGTTGTTGAAGAGGCAGAAAAGAAAAGCATTAAAACGCTTTATTTTGTGCTTCGTGATGGATATATCTTAAAAAAAGTCGCAGATTTGATTATCAGGGGAAAAAATCTCGACATCAAAACACATTATATTTTCGGTTCAAGAGTTGCCTGGAGGTTTCCAGAAATAACAGTAGATAAATTAAAAAACTTGACTGTCTGGGATAAGTCAAATTGGATATTTAGAGACCCGGCAATTGCCTATGTACCGCTCGAAAGGCTTGGGTTTAATAAACAGCAGGTAGATCATCTTTTCGGCACCGAGTTTGGTAAACAAGAGCTACGGACATTTAATGAGTTTAAAAAAATGCTAGATTACTGCTTAATGGAAAATGCTTTTACAGAAGCGCTAGAGCAAAACATAATAAATGCAAAAGAGCTTCTTAACAGATACTTACGGCAGACAATCGACTTTCGCGAATCATTCGCCTTCGTAGACACCAACAGTACTGGTAAAACTCAAAAGGACATTAATCGGATGCTCGCGTCAATAGATTCCGGTTTAGGCAAGCTGCGTTTTTTCTACCATACTTTTTTAGGGAATGAGGATGTAGATAATCTGACTCAGTTTGCGTTTATTGATTCAAAGGAAGATGATAGAAGACTTCCGGAGGCTTTTTTCAGGGCACCGATGAATCAATGTTATGGATACAAAATAGATATAGATAAAGATATTGTGGTACCAAGACTCCATGAAAGCACAAAGTGTGCATGGAATTACTCTTTCGATTACGATTCCTATTTAGATGGGATAATTGAATTTGTGAGTCGAATAGGAGATGCGAATGTTGATTCTTATGTTGATTACTTGCTTAAAGTTGTAAACTTTAAAATCATCTCCAAGGATGAAATACATCAGGCAGCAAAAATGCCATTTAACCCCGATTTGAATGGAGATGAAATACTTGATTTTTATCCAAAACTTAGTGTTCATGCTCTATTTCATCCGTTTTCACAATTGTTGTATTATCCAAAGGGATCTTATTATGATTCCGGTGGAATGTGGATCCTGATATACAAAGTTTTGATAATAATGGTCCACCTAAGAAGAACAATAGGGAATCAGAAGTAGTATATGTTATTAGAAGCGGAAATAGTATTTTCAACAATAGAGGGAACCATAAAATTTACTAAAGCATTATGAATCGCTGTTGGGTCATTTATCTGCTGTATATGAGCTAAAACTTATACTGTTTTTGAATATGTAAACAGAGAATTTTGCCCTCATTCTTTACGATGCTAAAGGAGCTTTAGAATATGAAAATGCTGATAAATAACGGGAAAATTGCCCCTGTTTTTTTTCATATAAGAGAAAAACTGCTCACAGCTATTGAGGAAAAGGGCGTAGAAATCACAATAAGTGGCAATCAGACAGGTTGTGATGGCTTTATTAGTGGTTTGGGATTGAAGTATCAGTTCGTAGATGTTGACAGAACTGGAAATAACCCGATAAAAGATATTCGTACAATCATAGACTATTTTCGACTGTGCAAGAAGTTTCAATATGATGTTGTGATTAGCTATACTGTTAAGCCTAATATATATGGATCGATAAGTGCAAGATTAGCCGGAATAAAACGTATTTATCCTACAGTGAACGGATTGGGATACACTTTTACAGATAATGGAAAAAGAACGTTTAAGCAAATAATAATCCGACAAGTAAATATTCTTCTCTACAAGATCGCATTTTGCTGCGCAAGTAAGGTGTTTTTCCAGAATCCGGACGATGCACGGGAATTGATACAATGCCATGCGATCATTCGTGATAAGTGCGTTATTATTGCTGGATCGGGGATCGATGTAGATAAGTACAGTTATACACCTGTGTTTAATACAAATGTTTTTTTCTTTGCTTCTAGGCTTCTTGCGGCAAAGGGCATCAGCACTTTCATTGAAGCAGCAAAGAGAATTAAGAGTGAATATCCTTTCGCAAGGTTTATTGTTGCTGGCAGTCTAGACAACAACCCTGACAGTATTTCGGTGTCAGAATTGAATTCTGCTATTTCTGAGAGAACTATAGAATATCTTGGACATATCAGCAACATGTATGAAAAGCTGGTTGAATGCAGTGCTTTCATTTTGCCATCCTATTATAGAGAAGGTGTACCACATGCCATTTTGGAGGCTATGAGTGTCGGGAGACCGATTATCACATGTAACACGCCTGGCTGTAGGGAAACTGTTCTAGAAGCGGATGAGAACGGGAAAGGGAAAAACGGTTTTCTCATTGAACCCCGGGACGATGAAGCCCTATATAACCACATCAAATGGCTTATCAACCATCCGGATGAGGTCAAGTTGATGGGGGCTGAAAGTCGTAGAAATGCTGAAGAAAAATTCAATGTTGAAAAGGTAAATTCAGTGATTTTGAGTACATTAGCCTTGAACGAAGAGTAACATATAAGTTCTGCTAAAGATCGAATAGCTGAAACAGATTCATGATGATGTAAATAATCATGATGAAGTGATATATAACGAGCCTTGGGCTGTGAAGATTCAATGAGTAAAAAACAAAAAATCCTATTTGTCTCCGGGAGCTTAAACCGCGGCGGCGCACAGCGTGTAATTGCATTGTTAGCTGATGACTATGTCAGGCAGGGGTGGTCGGTTCATGTTGCGATTCTTCTCTATCCCGAAATTGAATATGAAATCAGTGATCAAATCATAATTCATAATATTGTTCAGCACAGTAGCCAGTTCAAAAATATATTTAAATGGATCTCACATATCCGAAGAATTATTCTTATGGAAAAGCCGGATGTTATCGTATCTTTCGCCGGGCGCGTTAATTTGATAACTATGATGGCTAATATGGGAACTGGAATCCCGGTGCTGGTATCCGAACGCAATGACCCAATCTATGATCGACGCAGCAGACTGGAGCAATTTCTGTGTAAATACTTTTACAGCAGAGCCGACAAGGTCGTGTTTCAGACAGAATATCAGAGAGAGTATTACAAAAAGTGGTGCAATAAAAACAGCGTAATCATTGGCAATCCAATCTTAGCCCCAGTTTACGATGGCCCTCATCCAAAGCCGGATATTGTATGCGTCGGAAAACTAATGGATCAAAAAAACCATCCAATGATGATCCGTGCTTTCAAGATGATAGCAGATGAATTCCCGGAGAGATCAGTGTACATATATGGAGAAGGCAGCAAACGAAAGGAATTAGAAGAGCTGTTAAAAGAGATGAGACTTACAGACCGGATTCACCTGCCTGGAAACAGTAGTCACATTTTTGACATAATGCATACGTTTGAATTCTTTGTCATGTGTTCTGATTATGAGGGCCTGTCGAATGCTCTTCTGGAGGCGATGGTTTCCGGCATGGTCTGCGTAACGACTGCCTGGAACGGCGTGGAGGAAATCGTGCAGGACGGGGTCAACGGATATCTGACCCCTGTGGGTGATGCAGAGGCCTTGGCTGAGAAACTGAGGACGGTTCTTCGAGCGGATAACACAACGCTGAGACAGCATAGTATCGAAACTGCACGCGCATTCTGCGGCGACAGTATCATTCAACAATGGCGCATGACGATAAACGAATTAACACATTAATTGCAGTGGAGGCAGAAAGATGAATCCGCTACTGGAAAAAATGACACACATAATCCCGGACAGGTTATATGTTGAACTTAGATTTATACAGCGTATGCATCGAAAACTGAACCTCGATAATCCTCAGACATATTCCGAAAAGCTGCAGTGGCTGAAGCTTCACTATCATAACCCAATACTGATAAAACTGGTTGACAAAGCAGAGGTGAAATCTTGGGCAGCAGAACGTATAGGTGAGGAGCATGTCATTCCAACACTAGGTGTGTGGGACTGCTTTGATGAAATCAATTTCGATGAGTTGCCGAATGCCTTCGTTTTGAAATGCACGCATGATAGTGGCGGTAATTATATTGTTACTGACAAATCAAAAATGAATGTCGAACTGGCAAGAAAGAAACTGGAGTCACACCTGAAGGTCAACTATTACTGGCATATGAGGGAGTGGCCATATAAGTACGTAAAACCAAGAATTCTGGCAGAAGAATATATGGTCGATGAGTCAGGGTATGAACTTAAGGATTATAAATTCTTCTGCTTTGATGGCAAAGTAAAATATCTTTTCGTGGCTACCGATCGCAGTATACAAGGGAAAGAGATAAAATTTGACTTTTTTGATGAGAATTTCTCGCACCTTCCTATAAAAAATGGGCATAAGAATGCTGATCGGGAACTGCTTCGACCTCTCGGATTTGAGATAATGAAGGAATATGCGAGCATTCTAAGCAAAGGTTTTCCCGAATCACGAGTAGACTTCTACGATATCAATGGAAGCGTTTACTTCGGAGAAATCACTTTCTATCACTGGGGGGGGCTTATGCCGTTTGAGCCAGAGGAATGGGACAGAATATTTGGAGAACAGATTGTTTTGCCAAGAATTAAATTATGAACGATATCGCAATTATTGTGCAAAAACTTAATGGTGGCGGAGCCGAACGCGCTGCAGCGAATCTTTCTATCGCGTTGAGTGAATACTATCAAGTTCATCTGATTGTCTTTGACGGACGAAATGTGAAATATCCGTATAACGGATTACTGCATAATTTAAAGTCGCCGCCAATTAGTAATAAGCTGGGAAAGCTTGCCAATGTAATCGTAAGAACACGTGCAGTAAAAAGGATAAAAAAGAAATACAATATTATCGCTTCAATAAGCTTGATGGATGGGGCGAACATTGTCAATGTGCTGAGCAAAACCACGGATAAAACTTTTCCTTCTATAAGAATCCAGCTTACAAAATCAGAGAAACGCATGAACGGTCCCAAATTGAAATACTTTGAAGCTAAACTTCTGAAATTTATAGAAAAAAGATGCACAAAAATTGTTGCAGTTGCCAAGGGCGTCGAGACGGATCTAGTCACAAATTGCAATGTCTCCAGCAAAAAGGTTACTACGATATACAATATGTGTTACGGTGAAATGCTGTTAAAAAACAGCGCATTACACGAAAAAGGTGTGCTGGATATGCCCCCCTTGAGCATAACAACTATGGGAAGACTGGACTCACAGAAAGGACAATGGCATTTGGTCAGGGCCTTTTCAAAAGTCTTGGATAAAGTGCCTGATGCTCATCTATATATTCTAGGAAACGGCCCGTTGGAGGACAAACTGAAAGAACTGTCTGACCAACTACAAATCCTAGAAAATGTACATTTTCTAGGATTTGTAGAGGCTCCCCACGCCTATATCCAGAAAAGCAGGCTGTTTGTCCTTCCTTCATTATTCGAAGGCATGAGCAACACAATTTTAGAGGCTCTAAATTGCGGTACGCCTGTCATTGCAACTGATTGTGAATCGGGATCACGTGAAATTCTTGCACCGGATACAGGATTACCCCGACCCATGAACAGCGTCGAGTATGCGGAATATGGAATACTTACTAAAGTTGGTGATACTAAACATTTTAACGCCTCGGAGGAGTTGACGACAGACGAATTACAATTGGTTGAAGCAATAACGAGGCTGCTGGAAAATAGTAATCTCAGAGATTATTATTCCAAACAATCGCTTAGGAGGGCTCAAGCGTTCAATTTCCACACAATCGGACAGCAATGGCATGATTTAATTGAAGAATAGCAATTGTCGAGGATACAGGCATTGAATATCTATATCATATGTTATATTATCCTTTCTCTGCTCAGCATTGTATTTGTTGTAAGCGGACGGTTCGGGAAAAAACTAATTTATATATTGGGCTGTTTGCTGGTGCTCCCTTTGATCGCGCTAAGAGCACCGACTGTAGGAGCTGATACGCCAGTATACTGTAGGGCTTTTGTCAGCACAACTATTATGAGTTGGGCAGATTGTTTTAAGACAAACTGGGAGCCAGGACTTCTCTTGCTCATGAAACTTATCTCAACCGTTTTTTCCGATGATGTACGTATATATATCTTTTTGTTTGGCTTGATTAGTCTTATTCCGCTATATATAGCAATTTACCGAAATGTCGAGTATCCAGCGATAGGCCTAATAGTTTTTTACACACTTTTTTTCCGCTCAGCTGAGTATCTTAACCGACACTGGATTGCATTGCTGATCGTGATAAACTCTTTTCCCTATATTGTTGAAAGGAAACCAGTTAGATTCTTCATTTTTATTCTGTGTGCCGCCTGTTTCCACAGAACCGCGATTGTTTTTTCACTCTTCTATTTTATATATTTGATACCAATGAACAACACCACTGTTTTGGCGTCCTTACCGACTACGTTTCTGATTTGGGTATCTGCTCCATTCATCCAAAGATTCTTGAATTATTTTGCCAGAATGGAACTGGTATCTGAAGTGCGAGGGGGATATGCACTGTTTGTATTCCTATGGATATGCTTTTTCATTTGCTACGCACTGCTACACAACAGGAAAGGCGAAGGAAGAATTTCTCTGCTGCTTAAAATGCTGTTGTTTGCTGCAGTTACACAGCCTCTTGTGTTCACATTTCATATATGGGCGAGAATGCTATACTTTATTTTTTCCCTCGTATATCTGCTTCCAATAGCATTGCATGAAGTATTAGTCAACAATATAAAATCAAACCGAAAGATTGAAATTCCTGTTTTGTTTGTGTTCAATGGGCTCCTCTTTGTATATTTTATTAAGGATGGGTTTGAACCGTTTATTCCAATGACGTTGTGATAGGAAATAAGCCTATTAACCATTGGAGCAAAAGACAATCAAACATTCACAAAAAAGGGCGAAGAGGCGCTGTCCATGAGCAGAAAGAAAAAACTAATACTTAATACTTACACTGCGGTAGTAAATCAAATCATAACGCTGATTTGCGGGTTTGTGCTGCCCCGCATGATCATAGCTCACTATGGTTCGGCCACAAACGGACTGATATCGTCTATTACGCAGTTTCTTGCATTTTTTTCTATGATGGAAATGGGCGTGGGTGCAGTCGTCAGAGCAAGTTTATATAAACCGCTTGCAGAGCATGATGAGGATACAATAAGCCGTGTAATGATTTCTGCACGCCGCTTTTTTCAAAAGATCGGTTTGCTGCTGTGCGTATATACGGCAGGGTTGATGGTGTATTTCCCGTTAGCGGTGGATCATAGAAACGGTTATTTTGCTACGGCCATTCTTGTCGGCGCTTGTGCTTTTAACGCTCTTTCCAACTATTTTTTCGGGATCGTCTATCAACAACTGCTGAGCGCGGATCAGCGTTCCTTTGTTCAGCTAAGCATCTCGGCGCTGACAACACTATTAAATACAGTATTTGGAATACTCCTTATTAAATTAAATGCAACCATTGAAACCGTCAAATTGTCTGCGGCTGTTGTTGTTCTTATCAAACCGATTTTTTTGAAGCTGTACGTGGATCGACACTACAAACTGAATTTCGATCTTGAATTGACGGAGGAACCGCTTAAACAGAAATGGAACGGCTTGGCCCAGCATATCGCGCAATATGTTTTAAAACACGCTGATACGGTAGTGCTGACGGTTTTCTCAACACTTGAAAATGTTTCTATCTATTATGTATATCATCTGGTTCTAAACGGTCTTGAGCAAATGATAGGGGTACTGTTGACCGGGACATCGTCACTTCTTGGAAATATGTTTGCAAGAAGAGCGGAAGAGGAAGAAAAACTTCAAACCACGTTTTCGGCATTTGAATGGGCTACTCACTCTTTCGTAACCGTTTTGTATACCATTGCCGGTATCATGATATTGCCGTTTGTAAGTGTTTATATCTCTGATGTTTCCGATACGAACTATATTGTCCCATCGTTTGCGGCGGTTATAGTATTAGGAACCGGGCTCTATAGTATCAGGCTTCCGTACAATGCAATGATCCTTGTTGCCGGTCACTTTAAACAGACACAGAGAAGCTATTTCATACAGGCATCCATGAATGTCATAATCTCAATTGCTCTCGTTAAACCGCTTGGCCTTCTCGGCGTTGCAATCGGAACACTGGCCGCGATGGGTTACCAGACGATTTATGAAGCGTGGTATCTGAGAAATCAGATTATGTACAGGTCATTTCGTATCTTCGTAAAACATATATTATTGGATTCACTCATTGTTATCTTGTCCGTCCTGCTTACATGGCGGATCACTTTCGGAGAGCCAACGTGGCTTTCCTGGATCGTCATGGCCTTGAAAGTATCTTTTGTGACAGCAGCGGTTGCTACTTTCGTAAACTTTACTTTTAATCGAGATCTTATTAGGCATAGCATACCCCTATTATTGAAAAGAAACGGGAAGGGGAAAGACAATGGGTATTAACCGGTATTTAAGCATCGCGGAGAGAAGAGGTTTTTTTAACTGGATGCCGACAGAGATATATTTAAAATACAAATATTATCGCTGCACTGGTAAAAAACTGGATCTCGATAATCCAAGGACCTTCAACGAGAAATTGCAGAAACTCAAAATTATTTACGCGGCAATGCCGGAGCTTTCGGACTACACGATGATGGCCGATAAAATACTGAGCAAAAATTATATTGCGTGGAAAATAGGGCCTGAGTACGTCATTCCGACGATTGGTATGTGGGATCATTTTGACGATATAGATTTTGACTGCTTGCCGAATCAGTTCGTTCTGAAAACAAACCACGACTCTGGCGGTCTGGTTATCTGCGATGATAAATCTAAGTTTAATAAGAAATTGGCAAATAAAAAACTGGAAAAGAGTCTGAAGTATAATTACTATTGGTACGGCAGAGAGCCACAGTATAAGAATATCGCGCCGAAACTATTTGCAGAACCACTGATTCATAACGCAGACAATAGCACTCTTGTTGAATACGATTTTTTCTGCTTCAATGGTGAACCTCAAATGTTCATATATTGCCACGGCGATCGACATAAAGGTGAAACGCGTTACAATGACTTCTTTTTAATGGATGGTACACGGCTTCCATTTAGTTGGGGTTATCGTAGTTCTGCGTTAACAGAATTCACGCCATTTGATGTTTTTTCTAACATGACGGAAAAGGCACGAATCCTAAGCCGGGGATTGCCTTTTTTACGGGTAGATTTTTATCTATCAAATGGGAAAGCGCTTATGGGTGAGATGACTTTTTTCCATTGGAGCGGTTTAAGACCTACGACACCACCAGAATGGGACGAAAAACTCGGAGAATGGATTCAGTTACCGTTAAATAAAACATGAACGAAGTGCTATTAACAATAAACGGAATGGATACTGAAATGGAAGCATCGCGCAAAATTCAAAAGAAAATGATTTGTTATACTAATCCCAAATAAAAAGCAGACAATATCTATATGAACTCTACCAAAAGTACTTTGCGAATGGCCTTAAAGCCATAACAGAGAAGCATTACAGCGGAGACCGCCGAAACATGAGCTTTGAGGAAGAAGCCGCCTTTCTGGAACAGTCCATTGATGACGCGGATGGTGGGCGGATAACGGATGTGTCGGCAATCAAGGCAGCCTATGATGAGAAGGTAGGCCACGAGACTGGACACGGACAGATATACTATGTACTGCACCGACATGGCTGGGGGAAGAAACTGCCCAGAAGTAAGCATCCTAAGAGTGCAGACCCCGAGGCGGTAGAAGCCTCAAAAAAATTAACACTCGAATCACAGAGTTGAGGGAAGTTTTCCACAAAGAAAAAACGGTTCGCTTAACGTTTCAAGATGAAGCTGGATTTGGGCGTATCAACAAGCCAAAATATTGTTGGTGCAGAAAAGGTTTTCGTTCATCCGTTCCCTGCCACCATATTCGGGAATACCGGTATGTGTATGGAGCAGTAGAACCTTTGACGGGAGACTCCTGTTTTCTGATCATGCCTTACTGCAACACAGTATGCATGAACGTTTTTCTGGAGCATCTGTCTACGTCATATCCTGACGACTACATTCTTCTCATCTGCGACGGTGCTGCGTGGCACAAATCCGGGACACTGAAGGCATTCCCGAATATTGAACTCATGTTCATTCCTCTGTACACGCCTGAGATGAATCCCATTGAGCAGATTTGGAAAGAACTGCGCGCCAGAGGGTTTCATAATGAGGTTTTCCAGACCCTGGAGAAAGTTGTGGATCGCCTTTGTGATACCATCTGCAATCTCACCTCTGATACCATCCGCAGCATCACTGGACGCAATTGGATTTTGTCCTGTTTTAATTAGGGATTAGTATTATCTAAAAAGAATAATATTTCTCATCTTATATCAAATGTTCCCAAATGGAATCGCAAGCATCTGGATGAATTGGAATCAAGAGATTTATTCTTTTTCAAGCCAACAAGCGGATGGAGAAAAGCGTTTAAAACGATTGGAAGCTGAAATGCAGACTTCCGGCATTTGGATTGTGCTTGAAGGAGCTTTCTATGATCAAAAGAGTAATTGTTCTGTTACCGGTTTTCACGTTAATATTGTCAATTTTCTGCGTTACAGGTGTATTTGCTGTAAACCTTAATTATTCACCGCCCAAAGACCCAGTGAAAAAAGATGCGGAGTCTCCTGTTGCATCTCATGAAAATATTGTTGGCCGTGCACAGCTTCTCTTTGGGAGCTTGACGGAAGCTAAGGAACGGTGTTCCGGTACAGAAGGGGATCTGATCCGTACACTTGGATATTACGAGGCGTATGACGGAGGCGGAGCTGAATATATACTTCATGAAAAAGGATTTGCAGACGATATCACGGTATACAAGACAAATAATGGGCAGTATTTAGAGCTGATTTATGGGGATGAAATCAATGTCTTGACAGTTGGATTGGTCGCAGATGGCAACAGCAAATCTCCAACTGATAATCAAGCTCGCTTGGTGGCAATAGCAGATTATGATCTCTTTTTCCCTGAGGGAAGTTATTATATTTCAAATTCAGTTGAAATCAGCCGTGCCGTGACATGGCGCGGTTTGCATGGAAAACGAAATGATGAGAGCGTTATTCTCGTTTGTGAAGGTAACGGAATCGTAATCAGTGGTCGTGGAGCCACAGTTGATGGGATTTGCTTTGAACATATTAAGAAAAATGCAGATGTCGCTGCAATTACAGTCTTAAAAAACACGCAGTATGTAACAATAAGCAATCTCTTCGTGAGAGGTTTTGAATGGGGCTTATGTTTGAGCGATGACTGCTGGGGGGCTACAATTAATAATTGTAATTTCCTCTTTAACAAGGAAGGTCTGTACATAAAAAATGATGCAAATGAGGTTGTTGTAAGAGAATGCTACTTTCTCGGAAACAACAATGGCATACACACTGTTAGCTCTTGCGTCCATAATCTTGTTATTAGAGACTGCCTTTTTCAAGATCAGAAGCTTACACAGCTGAGAGTAGAGACTTGCAGCGGTGTAGAAATCTACTGCTCTGGATGCTATTTTGAAAACAAATGGGGCCGTTCCGTTGTTATTGGAGATAATGAGCGGCCTGACACGAAGATCAACCACATTTCCTTTGTTGGGGATAGATTTTATCACACTAGGGATAGTGAGGGAGGGCTTTACCTTGGCTATGTGGAAAATGCTGCTATCATCGGCTGTTTCTTTTACAAGGATAAAGCGGTAGCTCATGATTACATTGTAGCCGAACATGTAGACAATTTGTTTATGGAAGGAAATAGTCAAAAAGTTCCGTAACAACATGGAGAACAGAGATCGTGATCTGGGGTAAAACTTGCTTAATGATCAGATAGAAATTTACAAAACTGTTTGCAGCTAACACATATTTGTTGTTTCAATAATTATTTTTTCTTGTCAGCTATAGAAAACCATAAATAGCAATGAATATTCAGCTTTAGCTTACTATGTAATGAAAGTCATAATTCAGCTGGTTTAGGATGTGATGGAATGGCTTTGATGTTTTATAAATATAATCACGGATATCACGAAGCAGATGTCATAGTGATGAAGCAAAAGCGGACTATTTGCAGTATTTGTTTCAGCGGAACAGCCGAAGCTTTTCCAAACCTTCAGCCAAGGAAGCATTTGAATAAGCATTTCTGGCGACCAACAGTGAAGACTTCTTTCGCACGATGGATTATCATTTTGATACTGATTCAGTTCGTCACCTGCCCATTGATTGCCTGCTTCAGTAGTAACAGGACACATGCCTCCCCAAAAAGCATAGGGCGGTTTCCAAAATCCTTATTACATATTGAGGAAGAAGCTTTTGAAGGGACGGCGTTCAAAACCCTTATCTTTGAAGAGGGATTTCTGTCTGCTGCGGATCGGGCTTTCGGCGGTATGACATCTCTTGTGGATGCGTATTTCCCAAACACTACAGAGTATATTGCAGATTCAACTTTTGAGCAGTCGAGCCTTAAGCGAATTATAGGTGAAGAGGGAACATATATACAAAAATGGGCAAAGCAACATAACATAGAATATGAACCGGATGAATGTTATTTGACCCTTCCTTTCAGATTATATATTTCCAAAGAAGTACTTCTTTCACTGTTGGCACTGTTTCGCCTGCCCCCGGATGTCGAACTAAAAAAAAGAAAGAATAATTTCAATAAATACATTTTGAGTATGCGGCCACAGGATCGACCGGAACTAAACCCGATAGACTATAGATTCCCATAATATGTCTGGGAAATAAAAATTAGATGCAAAGTTAATGCTACTATAAGGAGATAACAATGAAAATAAAACGATTTTTTTGCTCCATTCTCTCTGTCGTGATGTTGCTTACTCTCATTTCCCCGATAGGAGTTGCTGCCGATGATGGTGTTTTTCTGGAAGAAGAACCATATGAGTTTGTAGAAGACTTCTCCGGAGAAGATGTTTTGCAAGATTTCGAAGAGATTAATTATGACGAAACCTATATAGAAGAAACGGATGATATGATTATTGAATCCTGGGATGAAATCCCTGAGTCATTCGTAGAAGAAGACACATCTCTTTCGGAGAATTTGGCTTTTGGAATTGACGATACTGATGTTTTTGAGGCAGATGTTATTCAGGAAGATGCTTGGAGTACGGCACCGACCGTAACCAGCATTACACAGACAGGTGCCGGAACGGTGCAGATCGACTTTACTGTTGGAGAAGAAACCGGTTCCTACTGTGTGTATGAAAACAGCAAGCTGCTGAAAGTAGTAGACACACCGACGGCGACTCTGACAAACGTAGCAGAGGGTGCTCACACCTATATGATCTATGTCCGTAAGCAGTTCGACGGAAAGTGGAAGTACAGCGAGGGAGCAAGTGCTGAGATCACAGTAGTCAATAGTTCCTGGAGCGCCGCACCGGTGATAACAGGCATTACTCAGACAGGTGCCGGAACGGTGCAGATCGACTTTACTGTTGGAGAAGAAACCGGTTCCTACTGTGTGTATGAAAACAGCAAGCTGCTGAAAGTAGTAGACACACCGACGGCGACTCTGACAAACGTAGCAGAGGGTGCTCACACCTATATGATCTATGTCCGTAAGCAGTTCGACGGAAAGTGGAAGTACAGCGAGGGTGCTGAAGCAAAAATCACTGTCACGGCAGCTTTCGTAGTTGATTATGAGAATTATAGTATTACCTATGATGTTCTCGATGATTCGACCTTGGTAATCGTGGCTTATTCTGGAAACGCTGATAATGTGGTGATCCCAGAGAGCGTGGAAGGAAAGACAGTAACTAAGGTTGGAGACAGGGCTTTTGAAGGGAATACCGATCTCATCAGTATTGATCTTCCGGATAGCATAACAATTATTGGAGTAAGAGCGTTTGCCGGTTGCTCGAAACTTAGTAAAATGTCTTGATTTAATAACAACCAAATAAAGGCGAAACTATATTATCCCATAATTTGGACGAAGAATTAAAGGCCCAAAAAGATGAGTATCGTCATAAAGTGATGTCTACCCTTACTTAAAACGGCGAGGATACAGTCAATCTCATCAAAATGGCAAGAAGCGCTTCAACATCATGGAGTGTTGATTAAGAATCACACACGAGAGTAAAGTAATTATCCCATGAGTCAAATTGTGGAGAAGGAGCTTGAAATCCTCAAGCTCCTTCTCCACAATTGCTTTCTTCGTTTGTAAGCGCAAAACAATCACCCGCCTAGCCAAAAGCTCCCAAATATGAGAAAATCTCCAAAAGACTCGAAAAACTTCTAGTGAGTTT
>Ga0256407_10003645_pt1 | contig 27023 bp, 20 predicted proteins | sample RumenRJG_04DNA_FD_193489 | JGI IMG/M metagenome (GOLD analysis project Ga0256407, IMG submission 193489) | Bovine rumen microbial communities from Lethbridge, Alberta, Canada - RJG_04 | ecosystem: Host-associated > Mammals > Digestive system > Stomach > Rumen | place: Canada: Alberta... | reverse complement strand
AAATATATTTTTTTAATAAAATATATTTTTCAATTAAGGAATTACCAATGTTTTTATTTATATCACTATAAAATTCATTTATTTTTTTTATTTTAAATGGCAATTCTTCCTTTTCATCTTCTTTTGTTTTATCTCTTTTTATTTTATTATGTAAAAATAATTCTCTTTGTTGTTTCATATAATTGTCATCAATATCTTTTAAAGAAATTTCCTCAGGTTTAAATAAATTATTTTTTTCTTTTAAAGAAGGATTTTGTTTAAATAAAATTTCCCAATCTAATGTATTATAATTTTTATTTGATAATAAATTTTTATAGAAATATTTAAATGGATAATCAACTCCTTCTTTACTTATAATTAAATATCCTTCACTTTTTATATGTAAAATTTTTTCAATCATTTGAATAATAGATATATTCTTTTTCTTATTAAATGAATTAAAAATAAAATTTTCTGCATTAATATCATATTTACCATATATATTAGTATAATCTGTAATTATTTTTTGAATTTGTTTAAAAAATGCGTTATTCATTTTTTCAAATATTTTTTTTTCTCTATTAATATTTATTGTATTTGAAATATCATATTCTGCTTTTATATCAAATCTATCAATTCCTAAATAAAAATCATTTATTTTTAATATTAAATTAAAATCTAAGTTTTTTTTATCTTTTTCAATTATTAAAAAGTCAAAAATAAAATCAGATATTTCTATTTCATAAAAATGGTTTAGTATTATATCTAAATTAGAGAATGAATTATCAGTAATACATTTAATTGAGTATAATAAATCATCTGAAATAAATTCAAAAACAAAATCATCTTTTGAAACTTCTTTTTTAGTAATATATCCTTTTAGACTATCATTAATTATAAATTGTTGATTTAAAATATGAGATTCTAAAAAAAAATCAATAATATTAATAAATTGATAATCCATTATATATAAAGGATAAATAAATATTTAAAAAATAAAAAATTAAAATGAAAAAAATAAATGAAAATACATTTCAAATATCTGAAAATTTATTTATTAAAAATTATAATGAGAATAATAATAATTTAACAGTATTTAATACATTATTAAAAGAAGATATATTTTTCCTAATATATAATAATAATGATTTATATAAACTAAATATAAAAGATGATAAATTAGAATATGAGAAAATAGAAGAAATTAATCAATCAAATATAAATCTAAAAGAAATATCATTTACTAAAAATAATTTTTTTTTACTAAATACTCAATCAATAATATTTTTTTCAAAATATAATTTTTTAAACAACAAATTTACAATTAATGAATTAAACCCATTATCAGGAATATTAGAAAAAAAAAAAATTAAAAAAATATCATGTAACTTAAATGAATGTTTATTTTTAACATATGGTGGAAATGTATATTCACAAAAAGATAATCCAATATTAATAATTGATTTATTAAATTATAATATAGAAAATATATATAGTGGAGGAAATTTTCATATTGTTTATGGAAAAAAAAGAGATGAATTAAAAGGTAATGATTATATTTTTTCTTGGGGTGAAAATTCTAGTTTTCAATGTGGTATTTCTGATAATAATTTTATTGATAAACCTCTTGAAATTTTAAATAATGTTTCCATTAATCAAATTTCAGTTGGGGAAAAACATTCTGTTATTTTAACTATGGATAGTAGTTTATTTTTTTTTGGTGATAATTCTTTTAATCAATGCTTAATTAATGATAATAATGATAAAATTTTATTAAATAAAGAAAAGATTGTTTCTTATAATTATTTTAATAAAAATAATGAAAATATTATTAAAATTCAAACTTCTTTTTATTCAACTTTAATTATAACTGATAAAAATACATTATTAACTATAGGGAAAATTAATAATAAAATATCAAAATTATATAAAATAAAAAAAGAAATAAATGTTGAAAAAATAAAAATAGCATTTTCAGATAATAATTTATTACTAATAAATAATAATGAAGAAAATATTATTTCCCCAATTGAAAATATACAAATTGAAGAATTACAAATAAATAAATTTTTAGAAAATAATTCATCATTTGATGATTTATTAGAAGAACAAAATCCAATATCATTAGATATTAATCATTCAGAAAATCCATATTTAGAATTAAAAAATTACATTAATTTATTATCAATATCTTTTACTGATAATTATCATGATTCAAATCTAAGTTTTAGACCAGATAATTTACCAAAAAAATCAAAAGAAGAAGAAGAAATTCATAGACAATTAGTTCATGAAAATAGGGAACAATATAAAAATAAAATAAGAGATAAGCAAATTTTAATGAAAGAAAATATGAAAAAATTAGAAGATAAACATAATAAACAAATAGAACAAATATCATTTTGGAAAGATAAAATAATACCAAATTGGACTAGTATGAAATTAAACAAAAACTTTAAAAAATATTTTTATAAAGGTGTTCCAAATCCAATTAGAGGACAAATTTGGTTACTTTCCATAGGAAATAAATTTTCAATAACAAAAGATTATTATGATATAGAAGTAAAAAAATCAATAGAATTATTAATAAAACATCAAAATAATAAAAATAATTTAAATAATAATAATAATAATATAATTAATAATTCCTTATTAAAAAGTAGTGAATCAAAATATAATCAATATATAATTCATACAAATGATAAAGAAGAAAGTATTCATTTAATTGATTTAGATATTGAAAGAACATATTGTAATTTAAATATTTATAAAAATAATTCTCCTATGGGAGAAGATTTAAGAGAAATTTTAAGAGCTTATGTTATTAGTAGACCTGATATTGGTTATATACAAGGTTTATCATATATTGCTGGGACTTTACTTTTACAAATGGAAAAATTTCAAAGTTTTGTTTGTTTAATGAATATTACTTTAAATCCTTCTATTATTTGTTTTTTTAGATTAAATGAAAAAAATATTAAAAAGAGATTAGATTTATTCAATGAAATATTTAATTATAATTTATCAAAATTATATAATTATTTTTGTAATATTGGAATATTAAGTGAACATTATTTTATTGAATGGATTATGACACTTTTTGCTAAGAATTTAAATTTAGATATAACTATGAGAATTTGGGATATTTATTTAATTGAAGGAATTGAAACTATTTATAAAAGTGGAATTGTTATTCTTAGTTATTATGAAAATGAATTTTATAATATGGAATTTGAAGAAATTATTCAAATTTTACAAAAGGTTTCTAATTTAAAATTAAGTGATGATGAGTTTATTAATAAAATGAATTATGTTAAATTTAATGATAATATATTAAGTAAAATTGCATTGATAAATGAAGATTATTTTTCTGAATAGAATCATTTAATAAAATTATTTTATATTAATTGTTTTCTATAAATTATTGTTTAATTTTTTAAAAATATCAAATTTAAACATAATTAAATCAAATTAAAAAAATAATATTAAATAAATGATATTAAATATTAAAATATGGAAAACACAAATGATGATCAAATAAACAAAGATGAAAATAGAGAAAAAAAAGAAATAGAATCACAATTAATAGAATCAATAAAAAACAGAGAAAACCCAACAAAAGAAAGATTAGAAAAAGCAGAAGAAATAGACTTTAAATCAATTCCAGATGAATTAATAAAAACAGACGAATATGGTTTTGTTCAAAATGAAACAGAGGAAAAACCAAAAGATCAAAAAGAACTATTAAAATTAAATGCAAGAATAGAAAAATGGAATGATATGATAGAACATTTCAACATATATTTAACATCAAAATTTTCAAAATTAAAAGAAAGAACAAGAAAAGGAATTCCAGATTCTCTTCGTGGATTAATGTGGCAAAAATTTGGAGAAATTGATAAATTTAAAATAGAAAATAAATATAATGAATTATTAAATGATAAAGAACCACTTGATAAATCAATAGAAAGTGTTATTATTAAAGATTTAGATAGAACTTTCCCATCGAATTTTTTTTTTAAAGATAAATATGGAAGTGGACAAAGAAAATTATATCATGTTTTAACTTGTTATTCTAAATTTAATAAAAATACAGGTTATGTTCAAGGAATGGGTTTTATTTCTGCTTTATTTTTAACTTATATGGATGAAGAAAGTTCATTTTATTTATTACATTCTTTAATGAAAAAATATCAATTAGAAGGTGTTTATTTACCTGATTTTCCAGAATTAAAAAAACACTTTTATGTTCTTTTAATTTTGTTAAAAAAACATCTACCTAAAATTTATGATGTTTTTAAATCTTGTGATATGATGCCTTCTATGTATGCTAGTGAATGGTTTATTACTTTATTTTGTAGGGAATTAAGTTTTAAATATTTAGTTAGGTTTTTTGATGTTTTTTTATTAGAAGGAAGAAAAATTATTTATAGATTTGGTCTTGCTTTACTTAAATTAAGAGAAAATGATTTTATTAATGCTAAAAAAGGAGGAATTTCTTCAGTTATGACTGTTATACATGAAATTTATTCTAATTTAGATTTGGATACTTTGCTTAAGGTTGCTTTTAAGTTTTCTATAAGTAAAAGTTTTATTAAACAATGTGAAGATGAATATGAAAAAGTTAAAGATGATAAGAAAAATGAATTTATTTCTCAATTATAAATAAATAAAAAATATTATTTATATTATATTTAATAAAAGATATCAAATAATAAATAGAAAAAATATTATTATTCCTCCCATCAAAAAAAAACAAAAAAATATCAAAAAAAAAAAAATAAACATTTAAAAAAAAAATGGATATATTATTACAAGAAGAAAAAAAAAATGCATTATACTATATAAGTAAAATTTTAGGTTGGTCATATTTCATAGCATGGAGTATAAGTTTCTATGGTCAAGTAATTGAAAATTACAGAAGAGGAAAAGTAAAAGGATTAAATTTTGATTTTGAAATATATAATTTTGTAGGATTTAGTTCATATTTAATATATACAATAAGAGGTTATATAGATGAAAATTTAGGAACTGGAAAAGTCCAACCTGAAGATATTGGTTTTGCAGGACATGCTCTTTTATTAACAATAATAACAATTTGTCAATATTTTTATTATAGAGATAGTGAAGATAAAGAACAAAAAGTTAATCTTTTTACTATTAATATTTTATCTGTTATGATATGGGGAGCTTTTTTATTAATTTTATTAGAAAGTATTTTAAATTATTATGATCCTCATGTTAAAAAAGGAGCTAAATATGTTTTTAATTCATTAATTTATTTAGGATGGTGTAAAGTTATTATTAGTCTTATTAAATATATTCCTCAAGTTTATTCTAATTATAAAAGAAAAAGTACAATTGGATGGAATATTCATAATATTTTATTAGATTTTACAGGAGGGATTTTATCTTTTATACAAAATATTATTGATTATGAAAATTTTTCTTTAAATAGAGAAGGGGAAAGTGGGACTTTAAATATTGCGAAATTTGCTATTTCTTTTGTTGCTATATTTTTTGATATTGTTTTTATGACTCAACATTATTGTCTCTATTCTGATAGTAATTCTGATTTGAATCAAGTATCTGCAAATTATGAAAATGTTGATAAAGTTTCATCAGTAATTGAAAATGAGAATTAAATAATTTAAAAAAAATTATTTATTTTTTTAAATAATATATTTTTAATTATAAAAAAACAAAAAAATTTTTTTATGTTTTTTTATTTTTTGAGTTATTTTTATAAATAAAAATATGTTAAATATTCCTTTATTGTTAAATGATTTTATTAAAAAATTAAAACAAATCAAAAATATTATTCAAGTAGGGTAAATTAAATTTTTAAAATATTGTTGATGATAGAAAATTAGGTTTTAATGATAAAAGTTTTTCACAAGTAAACCCAAAAATAATAAATAAATCATTTGATTTTTCAATTAAAGATCTTTTTATTTTTACAAAAAAAGGAGAATTAATAATTTATAATCAATTAAATTCTTCAAATCCAAGAAAAAATTTAAATCAAATAAATTTTTTATCAAACATAACATCAAAAATTTCTAATATAAATAATATTTTCTCCAATCAAAATGAAAATATGTCATTTTCTCAAATTAATATAAATCATAAAAAAATATGTTTTCAAAATATATTAAAAAGTAATTATATAATTGTTGGAATATTCTCAAGTGAAACAAAAAGTTCAATAATAAAATTATTTCTATTACATATTGCAATTTCTTTTTTAAATTATATTGGAGAAAAAAGTTATATAAATGATAAATTAAAAAATAAAATATATGAAAGTTATTTATTTTTACCTTTAAAAGCTCATTTTATAAACATAACTTATTCTCTTTTTAAAAATAAAGTCCTATCATTTTCAAATATAAAATACGAGAATTTATATATAATAGAAATAAGTTCATCTAAAGTTTTATTTGATTTAAATAGTGTAATAAAAAATGAAATAAAGGGAAAAATAATTAATTACAATCTATTATTAAATGAAATTATATTTCATGCAAATAATTTAAAAAAATTATATGAAAAAAAATATTCAAATAGAATAGATTCAATAGAATATCAAGATTATTTTGTAAAAGTTGAATATACATCAACATTTCCAAGATTAACTTTTGTAATTAAATTTTTACCTATTTTTAAAGGAATTGCAATGGTTCATATATATTCTCAATCAAAATTAAGTAGAAATGAAACTGAAAAAATATATAAAGAATTTGAAATTATTTATGGTAGTGAAATTCATAAAGATATTAATCATATTGAATATAAATTTAATGAACCGAAATTATTAAAAGAAATTGAAATGTTTTTTATTGAATTTTTTTTTAGTACAAATCCTAATTTTGGTTTCTTTTTTTATCCTAAATCAGATTTGAAGTATTTTTCTAGTGAATTAATCAGAGATATTAATAATTGTATTCAAGATGAAACTAAAGATAATAAAAATAATATATATGATGAAGTTGTATTTAGAAAAATATCAAATTATTTATATCAAGAATTTTTACAAACTCATAATTTAGAAAATAAAAAAAAAGAAGATATGTTTAATTATATTAAAGATAGCCAAGATTCTGATTTAGATATTAATCCAATAAAAATTAAAGAAGATAAATATTATACTGATGATGATAGTACAATTAGAAAAAATGAAATGATATCAACTTATCAATGGAATTTTTTAACATCAACAAAAAATATAAATTTATTTCAATTATCTAAAAAATATTCTTTACAAATATTATTTTCAAATATGAAAATAAATCCTGAAATAAATCCAGAAGATATTACAATAAATTTAAGTAAAAGTAATATAACTGATAATGATATTGATAAATTAAGTGAATTATTACAAAAATCAATGACTACAAAAAATATTGAATTAATTAATGATAATAATCAAAATGAAAAATATAGATTTAGTAGTTCTGGAACTTTATTTCATTTAAATGTTACTCCTTTTAGAAATAAAAAAAATACAAAAATTAAAAATGTAATATCACAAAATATTCTTTATAGTAGAAAAAAAGGAAAATATACACAATTTTTTGATGAAAAAGAAAACAATAAAAGTGCAATTTATGTTAATAAAATTAAAGAAGAAATGGATGAAGTAAGTAGTAGTAGTAGTAATAGTAATTCAAATCTATCTATTTATACTTAATTATTTTATATTTAGTTAATCTTATTTCAATAGATTGTATTTATATATTATAAATTTATAAATGGAATTTTATAAAATAAAAAATTAACAAAAACATTTTTTAAAATAAAACACAATTTAAAAAAAAATACATTAAAAAAATAAAAATTTATTCCATTTGATTTTCATTTTCCTCTTCATGTTCTTCTTCCTGTGAATTTAACTGTTCTTCTTTTTCTTCCTTTTCTTTTTGTAAAGCTTCTTTCCTAGTTCTATAAGATTTATACCATTTTTCATAAGCTTTAACACCTTCATTTTCAATCATATCTTTCCTTCCATTATCACTTAAAACAAACATATCTCTATTAACAATAATAAAAGTAGGTAAAAATTCAACTTTATAATCTTCTACTAATTTTTTAATATAAGGTTCATTAAAAGGAACATATAACCAAGGTCTATTTTCATTCATATTATCATTAAAACTTTTTAAAGTTTTTTCACTTGAAATTTGAATAATTTCAAAAACTTTTTCATCTTTATTTACTTCTTTATATAATTCTTCTACTTTAATAGCAAAATCTCTTGATGGAGGTGCCCAACTTCCATGAAAGAAAATTCCTATTACATTATATTTTAAAAATGTATTTATATCTAAATCTTGTTCTTCTCCTTTGTAATTTATTATCTTTGGACCAAATTTTGTAAATAATTCTTTTTCTGGAGGCTCATTTTTTTTTATTGATTGTCTTTTACCTTTTAAAGAGCCTCTTGTTGTACTATTTTTTAAATTTTCTCTTTCACCTTGAGGAGCTTTACCTTTTTGTTTTATTGGATTTAGTGTCTTTTTTCCATTTTGTTTTTTATCGTCTTCTTTTTTTACTTCTTTATTTTCTGCTGGGGGATTTTCCTTTTTTTCTACTTCTTTATTTTCTTTATTTTCTTTATTTTCATTTTCTTTATTATCTACTTTTATTTCTATTTTTGCTTTTGAGTCAGTCATTATTATTATAAGTTATATTTTTTATTATTTAATTTTATTTTGAAAATATTAAAAATGGGAATTTTATTTTTGTTTATGTTTGAAAAAAAAAATAAAAATATTCTTTTTAAAATATGTATTATTTACTATATTAAGTTTTTTTTAATAAATAATAATAAAATAAAATGAGAATTTTAATAACAAGAGATGGACAAGAAGTAGTAGAAGACTTAGAAAATACATTAGACACAAATCAATTTTCAACAAGAAGAACACACACAAAAAATTTTAGTCAAACTCACTATTCACAAAGAGTAACATTAACTCAAAGTCCTTTTTCTTATAGAAATAAAATGAATACAAGAAACAAAATAAATAAAACAAATAATCCATATCAAACATTTACATCATTTAATGACTTAAGTCCAATGTCAATAAGAAAAAGAATGATAACATATGATCCTGATTTACAAATCCCAACATCATCAGATATAAAAAATGCTAAATTTCACAAAATTTCAGCTCATAATAAAGTAACAGTTTCAAAAGTAATGACTGAAAAATATGATGATACTACAGAACCATCTTCAAATATTATTTCAGTAAATAATAAAATTCCTAGCTTTTTATTAAAAGTAAATGAAGAAAGTATGACTAGTGATTCTCTTGGGAATAATGTTAGACTTTATACTTTTAATGATATTATTCCCAATAAAACTATTACTGATATGAAAATAAAAATTATTAGAGATCAAAAAATGAAAGATAAATTGAGTAAAATTAATGAAAGTAATTTTAGAAGTAGTTATCAAGATAAAACTGATATTGAAAAATTAGATGAGTTGTTATCTTGTCCTAAAATAAATTCTACTAAACTTGGTTTAATTAAATATTTAAATAATGATAAACAATTAACTCCTTTTTATATTAGTAAAGTTATTAATTCAGATGCTGTTCAAATTAATAGAATGAATAAATTAGCTCAAATTTTAGTTGATAAAGAGGAAAAAATGAAATTACAAAATAATTTAATTGAAAATAAAATTGAAAATGCAAAAAATGAAGAAAAAATTTTAATAAATAAACAAATGGATACTATGAAAAGACAAATGGAAGGTTTTAAAGATAGATTAGATAAATATAATAAAAAAATAGATAGGAGAGAAAGATATAGAGATTTATTTAATGATGTTGTAATTCATTATTGGAATAAATATGATTATGATAAATTAAATAAAAAAAATTCTCCAAAAAATAAGTATACAAGTTCATTTTTATTCTCTTCTAATTCAAAATTACCTGATTTAAATAAATAAGAAATAAAAAAAAAGTTTATTTTTATAATAATATAATAATAAATGTACAATTAAAAATTTAAAATATTTTTTTACTTAAATATAATGGATAAATTAATGAAAAAAATGAAAAAAGAAAATTTTGAAAAATATAAAAGAAAAGCACATAGATATATTCATTCAAATTCTAAGTATTCAAATGTTTTGAGTGATGTTGATATAAATGGAATTGAAGATAATATTAAACAAATATTTTCAGATTATAATGAATTTCTTGATGAATCAAATCAAAAATATAATAAATTAAGAGGAAGTTCAACGGATTTTTTAAAAGGTTATGCAGAGATTAAAAAATCAAAAGAAAAAGAACAAGAACAAATTAAAGATAAAAAATTAATAAGTCCTTTTTTAGATTTAATAAATGAATATAATGAAAAAGGATATAAAGTTAGTAATATTGAAAATAGTGAAAGAAATATTTTTAAACCATCATTATTAATTGAAGAAAATAGTAAATTAAATCAATATTTTAAAATAAATAAATTTTCAAAAAAAGAAAAAAAAGAAATTCATTATATAAAAAAAGTAAAAAATTTTGTAAAAAAAGAAGAAGAAAAAATAATGATTCAAAAGAAAAAAAGACAATTAGAACAAAATGATTTAATAAGTGAATATTCAGATATAACAATAAAAAAAAAAGATTTATCATCTGATTCATTACCCCAATCTCAAATTTCTCAATTAACAAAACATAATATGAATATTACACATGGAAATTTAAGTTTAAATAATTTTAAATTAGAGCAACAATTAATAAAATATAATGAAAATATTAAAAATTTAATTCAAAATGAAGAAGATGAAAGAATAAAAAATAAAATAAATTTAAATAAGGAAGGTTATTCATTTCCAATGACAACAAAAAATATAAAAAATCATAAAATAACTTTTGGAAAAAATAACAATAATAATGAACAAACAAAATCAAATTCAAATAATACTAATTTTTCTTTATCACAATCAATAAGAAATAAATCAAATATAGATAAAAAGAAAAAAACAATAATAATAAAGTCACAGAAAAATGTAAGTTCATATTTGAAATTTGTAAATGGAACAATTAAAAATTGTTCAAGAGTAAATAATAAAACAAATACACAAATTGATTTACCTGAATTAGGAAAAGCAAAATTACATTCAAGAAATAGAACTTTAAGTACAACATTTAATGAACCTATAACTAAAGATAGTTTTATGTTAAATTCAAATGGTGATATTAAAGATTTTTTAAAAGTTGTTACAAAAACTAAAAATAAAATTGCTAATTATAATTTTGATAGAATAAAAAGAATTGTATTAAGTAGAAATTCTAATGATTTTGCTAAAAAAATGATTAATAAAATTAAAAAATTAGATAAAAAAATTTTACATCTTGATAAAGATTTAATTAAAGCTATTGAAGAAAATAAAACAATTTCATAATAAAATAAAAAAATTATTGATATTTATAGAATAATTATAAAATAAATAACTATAAATAAATAAAAAGCTTATGAAATATTAAAAATATTAAAATATTTCACATTTACAACAACTCTTTTCTTTTCTTTTTTCTGGTATTATTTCATTATTATTATATTCTTTATAAGAATCAACATTAATATATTCAATAAAATTTTGTTTAAATGTTACTTTTTTCTTTTCTTTTTTCTTATTATTTTTTTCATCATTTTTATATCTTGATTGTTGAAAACAACTTCTTCTTCTTTTTTCATTTTTTATTTCTGAAGGAGGAGAAAATGATTTTGATAAAATATTATTATTATTTGAAGTTGTTGTTGAAAAAGTTGGAGATGGTGTTAAAGATGATTGAATATATGAATGATTTGTATTTGTAACTTTTTGATTTAATGTATTATTATTTTCATTATATACATATTTTTCTTGTGGAATAGAAAATGAATCATTTATAAAATCAAATTTTGATATATGTTCTTTTTGATTTTTTTTCTTTTTATTATTTCTTTTTGACATTTTTAATACTTTTAAGTAATTTTAAATCAATAATGAGATTTTTTTTCAAATGATAAATAATATATAATTATTGATATCATGGATTTTGGAAAATAAATAAAATTATTAAAAATATTCAAGAAAAATTTAATTAATGTAATTATGATATTTATATATAAAAGAAGATATAATAAAAAAATATTATATATATATATTTTCAATTTCTTTTTTTAATTTAATTAATATTTTAAAAATAACTTTAAAAAAATTAAAAAATTTTTGAAATTTCAAAAAAAAATTAAATCACAAAACAAATAAATTATAAATATATAAAAGTAAAAAATCCTTCTCTATTAAATAATAAACCATTAAAAAAACATAAATCAAAAAACATAAAATAAAACAAAAAAAAAACAAACAAAATAATAATTTTTTCGGATAAAAAAAATAAATAATACTATAATTGAATAAAATTAAAAATTAAATATAAAATGGATTGGTTAGAAAACGATGAAGAAATAGAAAAAAGAACAATATACCCAAAAGATAATACTCAAAACGCATTTTTATCAGACACTACATCCTCATCTCGAAAAGACTTAGAAGATAAATTAAACCACGAAAAATTGAAAGTAAACCGTTTAGAAAATGAAATCCAAAAAATAAAAAGTTTAAAAGGTAATAAATCCTATAACCAAAGTTCAATAACTCAATATATCCATGAAATAAATTTCAATGAATTAAAACTAGGAAAAAAAATAGGTCAAGGTGGTTTTAGTGAAATATTCGAAACAAAATGGTATAATCAAAATGTAGCAATAAAAGTAATATTTGATCCAAATATAAATGAAAATTTATTAAATGAATTTAATAATGAAATTGAAAAATTATTTATATTAAGACATCCAAACATAATAGCATTATATGGTATATGTCCAAAAAGTCAAAAATTAGCAATTGTAACAGAATTAGCAAATAAAGGTTCTTTATTTGATTACATACATAAAAATCAAAATAATAATATTTCAATAACTTTTAAAAATAAAATAACTAGTCAATTAATTAATACAATGTCATATATTCATGAATGTAATTTTGTACATAGAGATTTGAAAACTCAGAATATTTTATTAGATGATAATTTAAATATTAAATTATGTGATTTTGGTTTGACAAAATTAAAAAATGAATTAAATGCTGGAAGTGGACAATATGCAGGAACACCTGCTTATATGGCTCCTGAATTGTATGAAAGGAAGTTTTATGATGAAAAAATTGATGTCTTTGCTTTTGGAACTGTTATTTGGGAATTATATTCACAGAAAATTCCTTATTTTAATTGTGAAGCTAATGAAATTAAAAATAAAGTTTTAAATGGGGAAAAATTATTATGCGCTAGAAACGTTCCTAAAGGAATTGTTGAGTTAATTGATAAATGTAGATTAGTTGATAAGAATAAAAGACCTAGTTTTAAAGAAATGGAAAAAATGAATTTGTTTAATTAAAGGATTTTTTTTTAAAAGGTTCATAAAAATTTATTTTATCTAATTATTATTAAAATTTTTATTTTTTTTATTTAAAAATGGTTTTTTTAATTTATAATATTAAATATTTATTAGATTAATTTTATATATATTTACTATTTATTTTTTGGAAATCTTCGAAAAGTTTTGTTTTATCTTTTTTATATAAATTATGTAATTGTTCTGGTGTTATTTTTGTTGGGTCATCATATTTTTGTTGTTCTAATGTTAAATTTTCAATTTGTTGTTCTAATTCTTGCATTTGGGAAGAAATTTCTTTTGATTTATCTATAATTTTATCTTCATCTGATTTTTCTTTACTTTCACTTTTTTCTTTTTTTTCTTTTTCTTCTAATTTCAATATATAATTTAAAACATTTAAATTACATTTTTCTTCCCAAGACTTTTTAGTTTCTTTATTTTCAAAAGTTGATAGAAAATCATTGTAATTATTTTCTATAGATGTATTATTTAAATTTGAAGAAATTGTTTCTTTATTTGTATTTAATAGATTTATAACATTTGCATATTCATTATCATTTATTGAGTTATTAAAATTATTATTATTATTAAATGACATATTACTTGTATTTAAATTTATTATACCTGTATTTTGGGGAATATAACTTAACTCATTATTTTTTACTGGACTTGTATTCATTGAATAATATATATTATTATTATTATTCCGATATGATATATTATTTATATGCTGATTATCATGATTAAATTCCAATTGAATATCATTTGCAATTGTCATTGCTAAATTATTATTATTCATATAATTTTGATTTGGAAAATTATTATAATTAGGATTATTATAATTATTTAAATTTTGATTTGTAAAACTATAATTATTTTGATTATTATAATTATTAGAATAATCATTATTACTATTATTTGTATTATTCATTAAATTTTGATTACTTAAATTATTATTAATTTTCTTTGAATTAAATTTTAAATTCTTTCCTTCATTAATTTCTTTTGCTTTTTCCTGACTTTTTTCTCTAATTCTATTCAACATTTCTTTATATTTATTTCCAAAATTACTATGATTATTATTTCCAAATCTATTCCCTCTAATACTTCCCATTGTATTTGAACTAGTAGAAAAACTTTTAATACTCATATTATTATTATTATTTTTCCTAATTGAACTATTCATATTTCCTAAATTGTTAATTAAATCATTATCAGTATTAGAAATAAAACTTTTTTCATTTATTTCTTCATTTGGAATTGATGGTAAATTATTAATAAAATCATCTTGTTTAATTGGATTTGGTATTTTACTATTTGGAACTTCTTCAATTAAAGAGTCATTATTAATTAAATTATTAACATCATTTTTCAATGAAACTTTTTTTAATGTTTCAAAAGCAGAATCAAATTTTTTTCTAAGAGTTTTTATATCATTTAATGATGTTTTATTTTTATCTGCTATAAAACTTTGTGAAAATGATTCTGCTTTAAATTCATTAAAATTTGATATCATTGATTGTTGTTGTATAGATGTTTCTAAAGAACGAATTCGTTCTTCGTATATTTTTTTATCTTCTGATAACATTTGTTTTAATTTTTCTTTTTCATCTGTTTCATTTGATAGTTTTTTTAATAATTCTCCAATTTTTCTTTTTTCTTCTGGACATAAATCTTTAATTCTTATTTTTTTTTCTTCCATTAAATAAATTTTAAATTAAAAAAAATATATAATTAAAAAATTTATGTTAGAAAAAAAAAATCTTAAAATCTCCAATTAATTTATCTAATCAAAAAAAAAGTAAAAAAAAACTAAATTTTAACACCAACAATCATTTTCTGTATCAATGGGAATAGGTTTAGGCACATAATCAGTCATATAAATAGTTTTTCCATCAAACTTATTATTATTAATATCTCCTAATCCCCAATGAGTATCCCCAATATGAGGGTCTTTCTTAACTAACAAATTTCCAACATTATAAGGGACAAAATCTCTCCTATGAGTAGTTTGTCCAACAAGAGGTTCATCTCCCAATTTATAATGAGTAGCCCTTAAATCATTAATTAATTCTCTATCAAGTGGACTCATAGCATTTTTTGCACTAATAGGATCATATTGATATGAATTACTCATTGTAGTACCATAATCATTTGGCATTTCACCTAAATCAAAATGACTATTTCTTATTTGTTTAATCATATCATTTAAATTATCTTTTGTTACTTCTTTAGGTATATAATTTGCTCTATAATCAGTTAAGTAATTCATTGGTCCTGGACCTGTTATTGAAAAAGCTGATTTGAATGTATTTACATCACGTTTTGGTCCTAAATCAGCTTTTTTTGGTGTCATTGCTTTAGCATATGTTGATAAATATAAATCTGGAGGTTCTTGTGTTTTATCACCTAGTGACCAATGACTTTGTCTAAGTAATTGTGAATCTAATTTAGGTGCTGCACTTTGTACTCTTCCTGGATCTTGATATGCAATATTATTAACTGTATTCATTGGAATATTATCTTTACCAAAATCAAAATGATGTGAACGTAAATCTGCTATTAATTCCTTATTTAGTGGATTTGAAACTAAAGGATGACGAACATAAACTTCTTGATTAACTGATTTTAATGTAGGTTCAGCATCACCAAGAGAAAAATTAGTACCTATTAAATTTTTATGTTGTAATTCACAATCAGCTTTTTTTGGTGTATAAGATACTCGATGTGTAGTATTCCAATTAGCATCTTGTGTACCAAAAACATAATGACTAGCTTGTAAAGCACTTGTAGAAATAGCATGTTTCAATCTATCATTAGGATTAACAACAGGTTTAGTATATTTAGCAGCCATTTCAGTTAAATAATCAGTTTTTTCATTTCCTAAATTATAATTTTGAGAACGTAATCTCCTTTCAATCATTTTTGTATCTAAATTATCTCTTGGCATCATAGCACTTTTATCATAATATTCACTTCTATATTTTGTATTGTAATCAGGATCAAATTTCCCTACTACAAAATGAGATTTTCGAAGATCGTTTTTAACATCTTCATCAAGGGAACTTTTACATGGTCCTACATTTTCTATTCCTTCACTTTGAGCCATTGATGTTGTTTGATATGGATTTTTATCATCTCCTAATTGAAAATGGGATTGACGTAAAGCTATACTGTCTCCTGCTGGACCACCTGGAGACCATTTTGGAGGATAATCACGACGATATTGAGTGTTTGGATCCCAATCTATATTTTTTTTTTTAAATTAATGATTTATTCTTACCATCTTTTCCTAAAGTATAATGTGTTTGACGAAGTTCTTTTCCGTTGCAGTTACAACGATGACCAAAGTCAAGCTTTCGCATTTTTGCTTTTTAATTTATTTTTTTTGTAGTTTTAGTTTTTTAAATTATTTTTTTATTTTTTGGTAATTTTTTAATAAATGTTTTATTTTAATAGTTCTTTTTTTTAAATTTAAAATTAAAATTTAGAAATTGTTTTTATAATTTAATGTTATTAATATTTACCGAAAAGATATGATTTTAAAAGTAGCATTTTTTAATTAAACAATTGAATTTATAATTATATAAAATTATATTTCAATTATTTGATGGGAAAAAAATTATTTAAATATTATTATATGTTTACTTAGTAAAACTTTATATATTATTATATTATTATAAAATTATCTATATAATTTTTATTTAATAAAAATTAAAAAATTAAGATATAAGAGTTTTATTCAAAAGGATGAAAAACTTTATATTTATTATGAAGGCTTATCTAAATTATATAAAATATAAAATTTAATAGAAAATAATATAAAACAGATGGAAAAATCTATTTTTATTTCATTACCTTGTAGTTTTTTTTATTTCATTCTTTACAAAAATCAAATAAAATATCAATCAAAATCCCATTTAATGATTTCTACAAATATATATCAAATAAATCTTTCATAAACATTGTAAATAATTTATCATAATCTCAAAAATCCTTTAAACTAATTAAAACCAAAAAAAAAAAATAATAAAAAGCCAAATCCAAAACCCTAAAAACTAATATAAATCCAAAAAAAATAATAAAAAAAATAATAATAAATAACTGAAATGGGTTGTGGCTCAAGTAAAGCAGTAGAAGAAGAAGAAGACGTAAACATTCATAGAATAGCAACAAAGAAAAAGTTTGAAAAAACAGAACCATCATCATTTCATACAAATCCAAACTCTTACATAGCAAACTGTACAAATTACCTTAAAAACCAAGATCCTGGTTCAGGTAAATTCATAGATGATAAATTTCCTCCAAAAGTTGACACAGTATATGGAAAAATAAATGGAGTATATACTGACACAAATACAGAAAGAAGAGCAAAAGCATTAAAAGCATTTAAATTTAATCCTGGAGATGTTGAATGGAAACATGCTAAAGAAATTTGGGGTGATGATGCTAAAATTTTTGGTGAGAAAATCACACTTCATGATATTAAATTAGGTGAAGTTCCAGATGCTTATTTCGTAGCAACTTTAGCTGCTCTTGCTGAATTTCCATCTTTAATTCTTCAACTTTTCAAAACTACAACTTTACCTGAAGATGGTTCTGCAATACAAGTTGCAATGCAAATTGATGGTGATTGGAAAATTGTACCTCTTGATGATATGTTTCCTATTAATAAAAATACTGGTAAACCTATTTTTTCTGATTCACCTACTAAATGCTTATGGGGAGTTTTCTTAGAAAAAGCTTGGGCTAAAGCTAATGGAGGTTATGCTAATATTGTTCATGGATATCCTAGAGAAGTTTTTGAAGCTTTTACTCCTTTTAATACTGTACCTATTGAAGTTGGAAAAGAAAATAAAGATGCTCTTTGGGAAAGTATTAAAAATGCCGATAAATATAATTGTATTATGACTTGTTCGATTAGAGAAGGGACTCCTGGTTTGGATAAAGTTGGTCTATTAGAAAATCATTCTTTTTCTCTTGTTTCTGCTTTTGAAAGGAAAGTTAATGGACAAAATCTTAGATTAATGAAATTAAGAAATCCATTTGGAATGGGTGAATGGACTGGTGATTGGAGTGATAAATCAAGTAAATGGGATGATAATGCTAAAAAAGCTTTTCCTGAATTTGATCCAAATGGTGGTGATGATGGTGTTTTCTGGATTGATTTTGATAATTTCTGTAAATATTTCCAAATAGTTTCAATATGTGTACCATTAAAACCATTCTCATCAACATACTTTAAAGTAGATAAAGAAAAAGCAACAAAATTTAATGTAATGAAAATAAAAATACAGGGTGAAGGTATTTTATCAATAACAGTATATAAAAAATCCTATAGATTTCATAGAAAAATCCAACCAGATCAAGAAGTGATAGAAAATTTAATTTTAGCAAAATGTAATAATGGTAAATTTGAATATCTGGATTCAGCATATAATGAAACAATGTCAACAGAAGTAAAAGCAGGAGAATATATTTGTCTATATAATGTAGATTATATAACAGCAAATGTTTCACCTAGAAAATATGCAGTTACAATATCTGGAAGTTGTAAATTCCAACTTGCTCATCTTGAATCAGATGACGATCATTCACTTTTAAAAACTATTATGATACCAAAAATTGAATCAATAAAAAAATATGCTGAAAGATTCAAAAATAATGTTGTATTATTTACTGGAAATAGATTTGAACAAACAGCAATTGCATTCTTTTATATTAAATCACAAATGGATGAATTAATTCATTTTGAACCAAATGTTTATTTTAAGAATATTAAATCTATTGATGGTGAATTACCTAAAGGTTTGAAAATGTCAAAGAATACTAAATTTTTGTATCTTGGTAATAGAGTTAAAGCTGCTTTGCCTTTCCAAACTGGAGGAAGTGGAAAAACTGTTGAAAATGCTGTTAATGGGGAAATTGAACCTAAAATGAATGATGAAAAAGTTAAAAAATATGCTGAAGCTTCTAATTATGAAGATGTAAAAATTTCATTTGAATGTTAGTATATGTTTAAATGGTATAAATTATTATTTTGAATTTAAAAAAATATTTATTTGTTTATTTTTTTAAAAATTTTATTTATTTGTTTTAGTGTTTTATTTAAATTTTATTTTTTGATTTTTTTTAAATTTTAATTTAAAAAAAATAATATATTAGAAAAAAAATATTATAAAATAAATTTAAAAACAAAATGGAAGAAGGAAAAAATAATATACAAAGAGAAAGTTATTATCAAAAATATTATTCATCAAATATTTTTAATACTGATATAACTTCAAAAATGAATGTAAAAATACCAAAAATAACTCCAAAACCAACAGAAAGAGAATATACAAAAAAATTTGAACCTAATTATAAAAATTCTTCAGCATATGAAACATATATAAAACATTTTTATCAAATCGATGATAAAGAAATAAAACAATTATTTGAAGATAGAAAAAAAAAAAAAAAATTAAAAAAAAAAAAAAAAAAAAAAAGGAATTATTTAAAGAAAAAAAAAAAAAAAAAGAATTAGAAAATAAAGAAATAAGAAGTAGGAATTCTCAATTAAATAGAAATTATTCAGCAACAGCAAGATATTATACTGAATTTTTTGGTGAAAAATACAATAAAGAAAAAGATTTAAAAAAAGGAAAAATAAATAGAATAAATTCATTTTATCAAAATACTTCTTTTCAAATACCAAAAGACACAAAAAATAAATTAAATTGTTCAACAACAAGAGATTATTCATCTCAAAAAAAATTCGAAAGTAATTTATCAAATATTTTTTTTCAAAAACCAAAAGAATTTAAATATAAAAAACCATTAAATCTCCAAATAGAAAATAATATCCCAACACAAAATTCAGAAAAATATCTAAAATCAACTGGAAATATACATAAAGCAGTTTTACCATATAAATTTGATTGGACTAGAACAAATACTGAAATAGCATCTAAAACTCATATTGAAAATAATAAAAATTTAAAAGATAAACAAATTTATAATTCAAGACCAAAAGAATTTATTAAAGAAATTTTTGATAATAGTAAAACTCCTTTTAAAGAAAGAAGAGAAAATTATAATAAAATTCAACCTGATAAAAATCATTTTCAATTTGAAGTTGTTGGTGATAAAGATATTTTTTTGAAATTAGATCCTATTTCTATTAAAAGAATGTTTTTAAAAGAAGGAATTCATATTTATAATTTTGATAATAATGTAACTCATAATGATTTAAGTACTAATGGTAAATTTACTTTTAATTTGAGAAAAGATGAAAATGATGAAACTTTTCAAAAAAAATTTGATCATATTAGTAAAGAAATTAATTCTTATGGAGTTAATTTAAAAGAAGTTAAAATGAATCATAATTTATTTAAAAAAATTCGTAAAGCTACACCAGGGAAAGAATTATTAAATAGAAAAAAAAAATAATTTTTAATTATTTTGTATATATAGTTTTTAAATTTATATTATTTTTATATTTATTTCTTATTAATTAATTAATACAAAAATTTAAATAAAATAATTTTTAAGTAAATATAAAAAAGAAATAAAATAAATAATTTATGGAAAAATTAAATAATACTGATTCATCATTTGACTACACTTTAAATGTTTGTCGATTTAAAATAGTATTTGTTGGTGATGTAAATGTTGGAAAATCAAGTATAATAAGTAGAATAAATGATAACCCTTTTAAAGAAGAATATGAAGTAAAAAAATAATAATATATAAAGCCATCAATAGGAGTAGATTTTTTTTCAAAAACTTTAATGTTTAGAGATAAAAGTATAAAACTTCAAATTTGGGATTCTGCAGGACAAGAGAAATATAAAGCATTAATACCAAACTATATAAGAGGTTCATCAATTGTTTTTTTATTATATGATATTACGAGTATATATATTAAAATTTATAAAATATTTCAATTAAATATTAGAAAAAGAAACTTTTGATAGTTTAAAAGAATGGATTGATTTTATTTATAATCATGAAAAACCAAATATTATAATTGTAGGAAATAAATGTGATTTAAATCAAAATAGGTATTTTATTTTTATATTTAATAGATAAATTAATTTTTTTTAATAGAATAATTCCTACTCAAAAAGGGAAAGAATTTGCAGATGAAAATAAATTATTATTTTTTGAAACAAGTGCAAAAACCGCTGAAGGTTTAAGAAAAATGTTATTTACTTCAGTTGCAAATTTATCTTATTTTAATCAATTTAATGAATCTATTCAAAATATTGTTCAAGAAATTGAAAAAGATTCAAATGCTGAAATTCATACTACGAGATCGTCAAATTTTTCTATTTTAGAAATGGCAAAAGGAAATTTAAATTTAAGACTCAATAATTCTGTTGTTTCTGAAAATAAAAATGATAAAGATGAAATTATACATGATAATTCAAGGAAAAATAAATGTAAATGTTAAATAATATTTTATTTTATTTAATTTTTTATTTTAATTGAATAATTAATTAATTTTTGAATTTTCAAAAAAAAAAATTAATGGGTAATTCAATGTATGAAGAACGAAAATTTAAACATAAATATAATGATAATTTATCAAATCTTAAAAAGATTTTAGAAGATAATTATCTTTTAATAGATTTATTTTCAAATATTTCAAATGATTTACTTTTACCAAATTATAATTTTGATAATAATATTGAATTCAATAATATATTAAATTTAACAAATCAAGAAATAGAAAATTATTTAAATGAAGGCATTTCTGAATTTCCATCAAAATATTCTTATTTATCAGAGAAAAATATTACATTTCAAAATGAAGATAATAATTTAAAAAAATATGAAGAAATATATAATAATTTTTTATATAATGAAAATTATAATAATAATAATATTTATTCAAAAAATAGAAGAAATACATCAAATCTTTTAAGTGAAACATCCTTTTCAAATAATGCATTTACAATAAATTTAGATAATATTTCTTCAATAGCTCCAACTGGGAAAATTTCTAGAAATCAAAGTTCACATGATTTAAATATTTATTCAATGTCTACTACTATTAATGGGAAAATTAATAGTCAATTAAATTCAACTATTAAAAAAAATAAAATACTTCAAATAGGAAAAAAAGAAGGATTTACTATTTCTCCTTCTAATAGTAATTCTCCTAATAAAATTAATTCTGAAAGAAAAGGAAGAATTAATATACCAAAACAATATAAAAAAAAATCAATATCACCTAAAAATAACTTTTTTATTCATAAAAATAATAATAATAAAATAATAAATTCAAAAAATACAAAAAATAATTATATAAATAATTCTATAAAAAAAATTTCAAATACAAAAATTAATAAATCATTTGGAAGAAATGAAAATAGAAAAATATTCCATGATTCAAAAAAATTTAAAAATAAATCATTGGATAGATTTCAAACAAATTTAAGTAAAGATTACTCAAATCTTCCATCAATAGATACAACATTTACAAGAAAAGCATCAAAAGATAATGATAATAATGAAAATAATCAAGAATTAACTAATTATTTTGGATTACCACTAAGCTTTAATAAAGAATTTTTAATCAAAAATGATAAAAAAAAAGAGAATAAAAATAATGGTTCTTATGTTAAAACTTTTATTAAACAAAAAGATTGTAAGTTAAATAATAATAATTTAAATATAACTCCTATTCAATTAAATAATAAAAAAAATAAAAGATATAAGAAGCAATCTCCTTTTAAAAATAAAATTAATTCAAATTTAAATATATCAAGAAATAATTCTTCTTTAATTAATAATAAAAATAAAAATAGTAAAAATAAAAAAGAATTTAAAGAAGAAGGTGTTCAATATGAAAATATTATTTTTGATAGTGAAGAAGATAATAATCACATTCCAATTTATAATCATGTAAATAATATGAATATCAAAAAAAATAAAAATGGAATTAAAAAGAATATTATTGATTATTTAAATTGTGAAGGAAATATTACTGATGATGAAACAAATTTGGATTTTATTCAATTAAAGCCAAAAGAAATGGAAATACCAAGAATTTCTATTGATAAAAATAATGAAAAAAAACAATCAATTATAAATGTCTCTATTAAAAAACTTGATATTGAAAGTGCCATTGAGAATAATGAATTAAATGATTTAAATAATAAAATATATAATGATGTTAATCATTTATATAATGGAAGTTTTCGAGAATGTTCTAAACAAGAACAAAATAATGTTAATATTATAAAAGATAATGATAAAAAAATTAATATTGATGGAAAAGATGTTATTTCTACTAAATTTAGTTTTAATATGTTTTCCGATATTAGTTCAAATAATAATTCTACTTCTAATTTTAATAACAAAAGCAATAAAGTTCAAACTGAAATAACTAGTGAAAATTCTGTGAAATTTGTAGATGGGATTAATGACTATTTAAAAAGTAGTAATATTTTAAATAGGAAATTATCATCATTTAATACACAATCAAGTAAATTTTCTTCTAATACTTATGGAAGTATAAATAATAATATCAATAATAATAATAATAATAACAATAATAACATATTTATTGAAAATAATTTTAAAAAAAATGAAAATCAAATAATAAATAATTATATTGATAAAATTGAGCATGATAAAGAAAATTATAATTATATGAATTATAATAATAATAATAAAAATTATAATCATCATTCTATTTATAATAATAATACAAATTATAGTAAAAAAACATATTATAATAAAAATACTAATGGCAATAATTTATTTCAAGAAAAAAATACTTTTAATTTTAAAGAAAATTATCATAATTATAATTTAATAGAATCTAAAAAAAATAATATTAAATCTAATTATGATATAAATACAAAAAGATATAGAAGTTCATTAGATATTGATAATAATAATATTTATTGTAATGCAGAAAAAATAAAAAAATTAAAAGATATACAAATATTAACTTTATCAAATAAAGAATCATCAAATTAATAAAAAAATAAATAATTAAATATTTAATAATATTTTCTTATTAATATTACATTAAAAAAATATAAACATTAACATTTAATAATAAATAAAAATGAATTGTGAATCTCTTTCAAAAATTAATGGAGTTAATATAACAGAAAATAATGAAAATGAAAATGAAGAAATACTCCAAACATATTTTTCAAATGAAATACAACAAAATAACACATTAGAAAATGATAATAAAATAAAACAATTTAAAAAGAAAAAAATTTCAAATCCTCTAATTGAAAAGTTCAAAAATTACATATCAAATAGACCAATAACAGTTTATTCAAAAAAATCAAATTGTATATCATCATTTTCAGCATATTCATATAAAAATGGAAAAAAATATAATGAAGATAAACTTCATATTAATTTAAATATAAAAATAAATAATAAAAATTATTCATTTTACTCAGTTTATGATGGACATGGTGGTGATGTAGTATCAAATTATTTAAAAGATAATTTACAAAATGAAATAATAAAACATATAAAATGTTTTGAAGATATTAATCAATATTATAAAAAAATAATTTTAGAATCTTTTGAAAATATAGAATGTGATATAATGAAACAAAGTAAAAAAGATATTAAAATAAAAAAATCTGGTTCATGTGCTTTAATATTAATAACAAATGATGATAATATTTATATTGCTAATTTAGGTGATAGTAGAGGAATAATTTGTTCTAATAATAATTTAATAAATATATTATCAATTGATCATAAACCAAGAAATGAATATGAATCTCAGAGAGTTTATAAATTTGGAGGAAAAATTGAAAAAGTTAATGATATTTATAGAATTTTTCCTGGAGGCTTATCAGTTGCTAGAACAATTGGAGATTCTGAAAGTAAATTACCTGAATTTGGAGGAGTTTTAAATATTATTAGTTCTACTCCAGATTTATTAACTTTTAAAAATAATGGAAATATAGATTTTATTATTTTGGGTTGTGATGGTATTTATGATAATTTGTCTAATAAAAAAATTGTTTATTGTGTTTATTATACTCTACTTAGACAATTAAAAAAAAATGATGTTGTTAATAAAGAGAAAATTATATCTAAAATTACTAAAAATATTATAAAAGAAGCTTTAAAGTATCATAGTAAAGATAATTTATCTTGTATATTTTTAACAATGGAAAAATTTGAAAAATTATTTAATAAAGAAAAAACAACTTTAAATAAAATTCAATTAATTTTAGAAAAATTAAATGAAATACATGAATCAAAATGTAATTTATTATATGAAAATATTGAAGTAAAATATTTCCCTTTCAGTAATTTATATATAAAAAAAAGTGATTTAAGTCATGTTACAAATAAAACAGGATTCTTGAAAGGAAATAGTTCAATTAATCATACTTCAATTAAAATAGATGATTTTAGATTTAGTGGAGATAATTTTGTAATTGAAGGAAAAACTAAAGATTTTAATGAAGAATCAGGTGAAGAAACAGAAACATCTAATCCAAATAAAACAATAAAAGTTTCAAATTTTTGTTGTGGACTTTTTTCATAAATTAAAGTTAAAAATATTTATATTAATAATTTCCATTCATTATATCATTAATGCTTTCTAAATTATATGAAACTAAAGAAAATAATTATTCAAATAGTTATCTTGTATTTTATTAGATAAATTATAAATAATATACAAATAATTTATATATTATATATAATTATAGATTTAATAAAGGTATAAAATATATCTTTTAAATATGATCTAACATATGTAATATTTGTTTTTTTTTCTTTTCTAAAATATCATTCATAATTTCTTCCTCAGAAACTTTTTCATCAATTTTATCAAAATTATTACTATGTAATAACTTAAAAATTTCCAAATCCTTTTCACTAACATTTTCTTTCTTAACTTTATAAACATTCCTAGAATCCCCATCATCATTTTCTTTAACTTTCTTAACAGGTAAATTAATATTTTCAAATTCAATTTTCCCTAAATATTCCATAAAAAGTAATTTTTCCTTTTCACTTTCTTCTTTCAAAATATCATCATCATCATCATTAATATCACCATAATAATCTAAATCAATATTTTTATATAATTCAAAAATATTTCTCCTAGGAGCATTAGGTGGTTTCTTGATAAATAATTCTCTAACTCCAGGTAAATTTTTTGCAGCACCCCAATATTTATATCCTCCAGAATTTGGAACTTCATATCCTTCACTATCAAAATTTTTAGGAGCTAATTTTTTATAATCTGGTCCTCCTAAATATTTTATTTTATCTTCCCAATCACTTTTTTCTTTGAATAATTTATTTATATCATCATTCATTTCTCTTATTTTAAATTCACCTAATGATGCATTTTGAATGTCTGCTACTCTTTTTGTTATTTCTTTTATTACTTGGTTACGCCATCTTTCACAATCTTGTAGGTTATTACAGTCATCTACTTCTTTTGGACGCTTTAATGGAGTTTGGGAATTTAGTTCTTTTAATGTTGCTACCCAACGGTTTAATAAAGCATGGGCTTTTTCATCATTGTTTGATGACATTTTTTTTTTCTTTTTTTTTTTTTTTTGTTTTTTTTTTTAATT
>Ga0256407_10003643_pt1 | contig 27040 bp, 19 predicted proteins | sample RumenRJG_04DNA_FD_193489 | JGI IMG/M metagenome (GOLD analysis project Ga0256407, IMG submission 193489) | Bovine rumen microbial communities from Lethbridge, Alberta, Canada - RJG_04 | ecosystem: Host-associated > Mammals > Digestive system > Stomach > Rumen | place: Canada: Alberta... | reverse complement strand
GTATGAACAACAAACTGTACGGAAACCTGATTTTCGAGTTGTCGAAACCAGGACGCAAGGGCTACTCGCTCCCCGCCTGCCCCTTCGGCGAGACCACGCTCCCCGAGCATCTTCGCCGCGGCACCGACGCCGAACTGCCCGAATGCGACGAACTGACGGTGGTGAGACACTACACCAACCTCAGCGCCAACAACTTCGGAGTGGACAACGGCTTCTATCCGCTGGGCAGTTGCACGATGAAATACAACCCCGTCATCGACGAGGAGACAGCGGCACTCAAGGAGTTTGCCGGACTTCACCCGCAGCAGCCGGCAGCCACCTGCCAAGGCGCGCTCGAGGTGTACTACAACCTGCAGCAGTCACTCGCTGCCCTCACCGGTCTGAGCGAGTTCACCCTCAACCCCTATGCCGGAGCCCATGGCGAGCTCACCGGCCTGATGGTGATACGCGCCTACCATGAGCGCAACGGCCAGACGCAGCGCGTGAAGGTGATCGTGCCCGACTCGGCTCATGGCACCAACCCCGCCTCGGCCGCCGTCTGCGGACTCGAGATTGTGGAGGTGAAGAGCACTGCCGACGGCATCGTCGACGTCGACGACCTGAGAGGACTGCTCGACGACTCCATCGCCGCCATGATGATGACCAACCCCAACACGCTGGGACTCTTCGAGCGCCAGATACCGGAGATTGCCAAACTGGTGCACGAGTGCGGCGCACTAATGTACTACGACGGAGCCAACCTGAACCCGATGCTCGGCGCCTGCCGTCCCGGCGACATGGGTTTCGACGTGATGCACATCAACCTGCACAAGACCTTCGCCACGCCTCATGGCGGCGGCGGTCCGGGCAGCGGTCCCGTAGGCGTACGCAAGGGCATGGAAGACCTGCTGCCCTCGCCCAAGGTGGTGAAGACCGACAGCGGCTACGACATCGTGGGCACCGACGGCGCCATCAACGTGAGCCGGTTCCTCGGCAACTTCGCCGTCATCGTGCGTGCCTATACCTACATCCTCTCGCTCGGCCGCGAGAACGTGCGCATGGTGGGACCACTCTCCACCCTCAACGCCAACTACATCAAGGAGTCGCTGAAAGACGTCTACCTGCTGCCCATCGACGGACTGTGCAAGCACGAGTTCGTGTTCGACGGACTGAAAGACAAATCGACGGGTGTCACCACGATGGATGTGGCCAAGCGGTTGCTCGACTACGGCTACCACGCCCCCACCATCTACTTCCCCCTGCTCTTCCACGAGTCGCTCATGATTGAGCCTACCGAGAGCGAGAGTCTCGACACCATCGACGAGTTCATCGGCGTGATGCGGCGCATTGCCGAAGAAGCTGCCACCGACCCCGAGCTGGTGAAGGGCGCGCCCCACTCCACCCCCATCGGCAGAGTGGACGACGTGCTGGCGGCCAAGCATCCCATCCTCACCTACCGTCAACTCAAGCAAGACCAATGAACACCACCGACCTGATTATCATCGGCAGCGGACCCGGTGGATACCGCGCCGCACAGCATGCCGCCGCTGGCGGACTGGCTGTCGTCATCATCGAGCGCGGACATGTGGGCGGCACCTGCCTCAACTGCGGGTGCATCCCCACCAAGACGCTCTGCCGCAATGCCGAGTTGGCACAGATGATGGCGAAGGCCGACACCTTCGGCTTCCGCAACCTGAAGTATGAGCTCGACTTCGCACAGGTCATCGCCCGCAAGAACCAAGTGGTGGAAAACCTACGCCAAGGCGTGGAGACCCTGATGAAGTCGCCGGGCATCACCCTCGTCCGCGGCGAGGCCCGCTTCACGGCTCCCCATGTGGTGGCCGTGGGCGACGAGGAGTATACCGCTCCCCACATCATCATCGCCACGGGCTCGAAGGCCAAGATGCTGCCCATCCCCGGCATCGACAGCGAGAAGGTGGTCACCTCCACCGAATTGCTCGACATCGACTATGTGCCCGCCCGCCTATGCATCGTGGGCGCCGGGGTCATCGGCATGGAGTTCGCCTCCATCTTCAGCAGTCTGGGCAGCGAGGTGACCGTAGTGGAGTACCTGAAGGAGTGCCTTCCCATGCTCGACAGCGACGTGGCCAAACGGCTCAGGCAGACCATCGCGCGGCGCGGCGTGACGTTCGTCATGCAGGCTGCCGTGAAGGAGGTCAATGCCGAGGGCGTGGTCTATGAGCGCAAGGGCAAGACCGACGTGGCCAAGGCCGACGTGGTGCTCATGGCCACCGGACGCATGGCACAGACCGACGGCCTCTGCCTCGAGCAGGCTGGCGTGGAGTGCGGAAGGGGAGGCATCATCGTCGACGATGAGCTGCGCACGAATGTAGAGGGCATCTACGCCATCGGCGATGCCAACGGGCGCATGATGCTCGCCCATGCCGCCACGGCACAGGGCCTGCATGTGGTGAACCGCATCCTGGGAGCCGACGACCATATCGACCTCAACCTCATCCCGTCGGCCATCTTCACCTTGCCCGAGGCGGCAAGCGTGGGACTGTCGGAAGACAGTTGCAAGGAGCGGCAACTCGCCTACTCCTGCCACAAGGGCTACTACCGCTCGAATGGCAAGGCTATGGCGATGGACGAGGCCGAGGGCCTGGTGAAACTGCTCGCCGACGAGGCCGGGCGCATCATCGGCTGCCATGTCTACGGCGCCCATGCCGCCGACATCGTGCAGGAGGCCGCATCGCTCATGGCGATGGGTGCCACGCTCCATCAACTGCGCGACATCGTGCATATCCACCCCACCCTCAGCGAGATTCTCCAAGAGGCGGCCGGATAGGCAGGATTGTTGCCCGTCCACGCTGTATAAAGGTGTATCAAAATAATTGAGCCCCAGAAGTTTTTTCCGACTTCTGGGGCTCATTTTATTTCGGCATACCTTGCTGTAAGTAGCAATTTAACCAAGACTGTTTGGCTTTTTTTATTCCCCTGATTGACCTCCCCCGGCCCCTCCTGAGAGGAGGGGGGACTGATTAGCCAAGCATATTATCCCCCCTCCTCTCAGAAGGGGCCGGGGGAGGTCAACTCAATACTTCGAGGGGACAGGAGGTCAACTCAATGCTTCGAGAAGCCGGGGGAGGTCAACCCAATGCTTCGAGAAGCCGGGGGAGGTCAACTCAATACTTCGAGAAGCCGGGGGAGGTCAACTCAATGCTTCGAGGGGACAGGAGGTCAACTCAATACTTCGAGGGGCCGGGAGGACGGGCTTATTTCACCCTGAGGTGCGTGCTGCCTGCCGGCATGGTGGCGGGAAGGGTGACTTCGGGCTTCACAAGCTGGCTGGTGAAGATAGCTATCTCCTCGGCCTCTTCTTTGCCGTCCTTGTTCGGACTGGGCTTCAGGGCCATCCCCTGCGGAAGGATATAGTCGCCAACGATGGTATAGTGGTTGGTGGTACAGGTCTTCGGCTTCTTCAAGTCGGCCCTGTTCATATCGTACGCAATGTGGCTCACCTCCACGTTTGCCTTGATGAGTTTGTTGATGGGCACGTTCATATTGAACTGCAGGAAAGCAGGAACCTGGAAGTCGCATTTTGAGCGCACGGTGGGGATGCTCTCCTGGAACACCCAGTCGTAGAGATAAGAGGGTCGGATACTCGTGATTTTGTATTGGTATTCGATGATGCTTCCGGCCTGCACATCGGGCACCACCACGTGCATCACCATATAATTCTTGTCTACACGCTCCTTTGCGAATTTGCTGGTGTCCACCTTCTTGGTCACCACCTTTCCCTTCTCGTTCTTCGAGAAGACCTTGATCTTCAAATCCTCTATATCGTCATGATAAAACACTTTGTCATCATCGGCATTAAAATACGTAATGTCGATATTGGCATGTTTGGCGCCTTCGGGCTTCAGAATCTTCATGCGGAGTCCAATCTCGTACTTCACCAGGATGTTGCTCTCATCCAACTCGTTCTTGCCAAAGTCCAACACATTGTCCCAGTTCACCTCTATATCAGTCCGATTGTAGTTTTCCACCTGGTCGGAAAGCTGATATGTGGCGTTCATCGTCTTGCAAAGGATGATGGCGTCAGCACCGACGGCCTCGCCCCAACCATTGAAGTCCCATTCCAGATTGGAAGGCTTGCCGAATTTTTCATTGGGCAACTGAGCGTTGGCCACACTTCCGCAGGCTATAAATGCTGCAAGAATAAATAATTTCCGAAAAGAAAAGTTCATTTTTTCCAATTATTAGTTACACGTTTACCCCTCACGGAGGAGGGGCCCTATTCTAATCCGACGCAAGAGCCGTCGTCATCGCAAAAATACTACTTTTCTCCGATATCCATCATACAACCAGGTAAAAAGTGATGATAAAAGCAAAAATTAACATTTTTATTGAAAAGAGTTCAGAGTAATCGGAGTACTCTGATTACTCTGAATACTCCGATTACCCTGATTACTCCTGAATACCCTGATTACTCCTGAATACTCTGTTTACTCTGATTACTCTGTTTACTCCTGAATATTTCTATGCTTGCTCCTTGAAAACAATCGGCAGTGTATACTTTACCTTCACCTTGCGGCCATTCTGCTTGGCGGGAATCCAGCTGGGCATCGACTCCACCTTGCTCACCACCTCGCTGTCGAGGATGGGGTGCGACGACTCCTTCACCTTCACGTTACCGATGCTGCCGTCTACATTCACATCAAAGGTCACCACTACCTTGCCTTCAATCGAGTTGACATCAGCCGAGAGGGGATAGGTGATATTGTCGGAGATCCAGTTCATCAAGGCCTCTTCGCCACCGATGAATTCGGGGAGCTGCTCCTGGGGAACGAAATCGAACTTGAACTGTGGTCTCTTGCCGTCCCAGCGGTGGCTGAAGCCACCCCAGGCCATGTGCTTCTTCCATTTCTTCTCATTGTTCTTCACCTGTTTTGCCCACGACTCACGCTCTTTCATCAGATTGCTTCTAGTGGCAGAATCGAGCATCTCGAAGCGAGGCATCTTTCTCATATGAGGGTACTTGTTCTGGGCGATGGAAACGTTGGCCGAACACACACAAACCATGATAATTGCGAGAATCTTTTTCATAATGATAATAGTTTTTGATTATTTTTTATTTTTGATTTTAATTCACATTGAAAGAGTTGTTTCTTCCTTTCGATGACAAAATTACAACCAGAAAATCCGGTTTCAAAATAGTTTTCGATGACTTGCAGCGCATTTTTCGACGAAACCAAACCCGTTTCGACGAAATAGCAGGATGTGACGACGAAATGAGCACTTTATGACCATGAATAGCCCGCAATTTTTTAAAACTACGGAATAAGCTGATAATTCTGAGATTAAAAAACTACAGATTATTCTGATTGTGCAGATTATTCAAAATACAACCAAAAAATAATTGTGGTTTCAGAATTATTGCTTATCTTTGCATCATGATATCTTTGAAAGGAGATACACCATAGGCCGTATCGGTTAGATCGGGATACTCATCAAATTATTTCGAAAACCGGGATTACTTTGTTGTCAATGGCGGGCCACATCCCTCGGGACAGTTCCTCGGAACCGGTGGATTACAACGACTTCAGAGCTCCCAAATCTTAAGAAAACGGAGTTTTCATCACATCATCGGTACGGCCTTTTTTCATTTACCTAACCTTTATACTATATACTTATGTTTTCCGGAATCGTAGAAGAAATGGCTACCGTGGTGGCCCTGCGCCATGACGGCGGCAATGTAGACCTCACCCTCACCTGCTCATTCACCAGCCAACTCAAGATCGACCAGAGCGTGAGCCACAATGGCGTATGCCTCACCGTGGTGGCCATCGATGGCGACAACTACACCGTGACGGCCATGCGCGAGACGCTCGACCGCTCGAACCTGGGCCTGCTGCAGGTGGGCGACAAGGTGAACGTGGAGCGCTCGATGATGATGAACGGCCGCCTCGACGGCCACATCGTGCAAGGCCATGTCGACGGCACGGCCCGCTGCACGGCCAAGGAGGATGCCGATGGCAGCACCTATTTCACCTTCGCCTACGACTACGACCGCGCGATGGCCCTCCGTGGCTATTTCACCGTCGACAAGGGCAGCGTCACGGTGAACGGTGTCTCGCTCACCGTCTGCAACCCCACCGAGAGCACTTTCCAGGTGGCCATCATCCCCTACACGATGCAGAACACCAATTTCTGCGCCATCGAGGTGGGGTCGGTGGTGAACCTGGAGTTCGACATCCTCGGCAAGTATATCGCACGCCTTCAGCAACTGATGGCCTAACCATAATCCGACGCCACATGAAAAGAACCCTCACCCTCATCCTGACGACCCTGATGTGGGTCGCCACCACATGGGCCAAAGACGTCTACCTCTTCTCCTATTTCGTAGGACAGAGCGACGGACTGCACCTGGCCTACAGCTACGACGGACTGCACTGGACCGCCCTCAACGACGGTCGCCCGATGATGACACCCACCGTAGGCAATGACCGGCTGCTGCGCGACCCGAGCATCGTGCAGGGCGAAGACGGCACGTTCCATATGGTGTGGACCTCGAGTTGGCACGACCGCATCATCGGCTATGCCTCCTCGCCCGACCTCATCCACTGGAGCGAGCAACGGGCCATCCCCGTGATGGAGCACGAGCCCGAGGCCAAGAACAGTTGGGCTCCCGAACTCTTCTACGACGAGCCTACCAAGACGTTCTACATCTTCTGGGCCACCACCATCCCCGGCCGCCACAAGGAGGTGGCCTCTACCGAGCGCGAGAAGGAGTGGAACCACCGCATCTACTACTGCACGACGAAGGATTTCAAAACGTTCTCCGAGACGAAGATGTTCTTCAACCCCGACTTCAACGTCATCGACGCCGCCATCGTCCGCGTTCCGAAGAAGCGCACCCTCATCATGGTGCTGAAGAACGAGAACTCGCTGCCGGCCGAGAAGAACATCCGCGTGACCACGACGAAGAACATCCGCAAGGGATTCCCCAACAAGGTGTCGAAGCCCATCACGCCCGAGGGCATGTGGTGCGAGGGTCCTGCCCCACTCTTCGTGGGCGACACCCTCTACGTCTACTACGACATGTACCGCGACCACCGCTACGGCGTGGCACGGAGCCTCGACCATGGCAAGACATGGCAGGATGTGAGCAGCCAGTTGCAGATGCCGAAGGGCATCCGCCACGGCACCGCCTTCCGGGTAGACGAGCGCTATCTCGCACCCTTGCTCCAACTGCACGAATAAGCCCCTTCATCCCGGGGCGCTATAGCCACAGCACAAAAAAGCACGGAAAAGGAATGTACCCTTTCCGTGCTTTTTTTGGTGTTCTAAGGACCTTAAGGACCCTAAGGGCCCTAAGAACTTTAAGGACTTTAAGGGCCTTAAAGCCCCTAAAAACCTTTTATCACTCCGAGAGCATGGTCACCTCGATGCGGCGTTTGGCATCAACGATGCGGCGCGCCATCTGCTGCACATCGGCGGCGGTGGTCTCCGTCACCAGGCGTTTGTAGTCCTTGTCGAAATCCACGCCATCCTCCAACTCATGCCAGATGATGTAGTCCCAATAGTCGTTGGTGATGACCATCTGGTCGTACTGCTTGAGCAGGTATTCCTTGACTTTCTGCATCGACGAGGCAGCCGGACCATCGTTGGCGATGTTCTCCAACTGCTGGTAGATGATGGGGTTGAGTTCGGCATACCGGGAGGGGTCGGCATTATACTGGATGCTCAGCGTGGTGTTGGGCTTGTCGTCCTTGTCGAGGTCGAAGTTCACGCTCACGCCATACGTACCGCCTTTCTCCTCGCGCACTGAGTCGGTGTAGGCGATTTGCAGCACGCGGCGCAGGAAGTCGAGCGTGAGGTCGTTCTTTGCCGTGAACTCCACATCGGTGGTGTAGACGATACTCACGTTGGCCAGCGGTGTGGCCTGCTCCTTGACAAACTTGTGCGTGCTGGTGCCGTTCACGATGCGCGGCACGTTGGCCCAGTTGGTCTGCTCATGCTTTCCGGTGGAAGGCAGCGAGGCCAGATATTGGCAGATGAGCGGCCGGAGTTGGTCCATGTCGATTTTTCCGATAATCACGGTCTTGAAGTTCGACGCATCGCTGAACCGCTCCTTGTAGATTTCGAGGATACGGTCGTAGTTCACCTTGTCGAGCGTGGCCTGCTTCACGGGCTCGAGGCGCGGATGATGGTTGTAGAGAATGGCGTTGATGGAGTCGTTGTAGTCCACCTTCGGACTGGCGTTGCGGTTGGTGAGGAACGAGCGGGTGCGGTTGATGAGTCCGGCGAAGGCGGCATCGTCGCGCCTGGGCTGTGTGAAGTAGAGGTAAGCCAGTTCGAACATGGTCTTCATCTCCTTCACCGACGAGGAGCCCGAGATGCTCTGTCCTCTCGACCCCACCGACGGGCTCACGCGTGCCACCTTTCCGGTGAGCATACGGCGCAGGGTGATGGCGTCGAAGTCGCCCACGCCGCCCTCGGTCACGCCGCTGGTGATGAGCGAGAAGTTGGGGATGTCGCTGTCGGGATATACCGAGGTGCCGCCGTCGGCCTTCATGGTCATGGTCACGGCATCGGCCTCGAAGTCGGTCGACTTCACATACACATGCATGCCGTTGGAGAGGGTGAGTTCGGTGAACCCGTAGTTGTCGTAGGCTTTCTCCTCGACGATGGTTCCCGGCTGTGGCAGACTTGAGATGAGGTTCTCGGCTATGGCCACCTCGGCGAATGGAGCATAGTCTTGCCGCTGTGCGGCGAGCACCACCTGCCTGAGCGCTTCCTTCGAGGGGATGTGCACGCTCTCCTTGTCGGGTCCATAGAGTGCCATCACCTGGTTCTTGTCGGTGATGAGTTCTTTCACCGCCTTGTTCACCTCGTCGAGCGTCACTTCGCTGTCGAAGCGCTTGGTCAGTTCGTAGTCATACTCCACCGAGATGAGCGGCTCGCAGTCGAGGAAGTTGTTCACGCAGCGGTTCACGAAATAACTGTTGCGCCGGTCGTTGCGTTCATTATACTGCCTTTCGGTAGCAGCCATGACGAGCCGCTTGGCCCTGGTGAGTTCCGACTGTGTGAATCCATGCTGGCGGGCACGCTCGGCAGCCCCCACGGCCGTGATGAGTCCGCCGAGGATATTGTCTTGCTTACAACTCAGGCTGAGCGAGAAGGCATCCTTGGTGCGGCTCACGAAGAAGGTGCCGGCCCGCCCCGTGGCACTCATGAAGGGTGCGTCGGGCTGCTGGCGTATCTCGCTCAGGCGGTCGTTGAGCATGTAGCGGATGAGGTCGTCCACATAACTGCCCCTGAGGTAGGCCACCGTGTTCTTCTCGCTGTCGGGCGTGGCGTCGCGTTTCATGTAGAGGTGTGCCAGCACGATGGGCTGCTCCTTGTCTTTCTGGATGGAGACAATCATCGAGTCGTTGTCGGCCACGGGGTAGTACACCCGCTCGGCCCTGTTCTTGGGCAGGGGGATGGAGCCGAAGAGGCGCTTGATTTTCTTCTCCACCTTGTCCACATCGATGTCGCCCACCACGACCACGGCCTGCAGGTCGGGCCGGTACCATTTCTGGTAGTAGTCGCGCAGGTCCTGGTAGGCGAAGTGGTCTACCACGTCCATCGACCCGATGGGCATGCAGTCCTCATACTTCGTTCCCTTGTAGATGGTGGGCAGGGCATCTTCCTGCATGCGCTGCATGGCCATGCCGGCCCTGCGAGTGCGCCATTCCTCATGGATCACGCCACGCTCCTTGTCGATCTCGGCATCCTCGAGCAGGATGTAGTGGCTCCAGTCGTGAAGCACGAGGAGGCAGGAGTCGAGGATTCCCTCGCGTTTCAGGGGTGCCGACCCGATGTGGTAGACGGTCTGCTCCACACTGGTGTAGGCATTGAGGTTGGCACCGAATTTCACGCCGATGGTCTCGCACCAGGGCACGATGCCCAGCCGTTTGCCCTTGCCGGGGAAATTCTTCGTTCCGTTGAAGGCCATGTGCTCCAGGAAGTGGGCGAGTCCGCGCTGGCGCGGCTCCTCAAGTATCGACCCTACGCGCTGTGCGATGTAGAAGTCGGCCAGTCCGGCCTCCTTGGCATTGTGGCGGATGTAGTAAGTGAGCCCGTTTTTCAGGGTTCCTTTCCTCACTGCCGGGTCTTGTGGCAACGTCTCTTGTGCAGAGCCGGCCGTGGCCGCTGCGAGCAGGAGGAATGCGATGGATAGTTTCTTCATTACTGTATGGTTTGTTGTTGATTTTGCGACAAAATTAAGCATAAATATTCTAATCCTCACCACCCGGTATTCAAAATACCGACAATTGATGATGGTGTGGGCATCAGAGGGTTACAATGGTTTCTGAGGCTCATTTGATGTAGGTATGCTCACGGCACGAAAGGGTGGAAACACCCCCTTGCATACCTAAAAATAATGAATATTCATACTGTCAAAATACAAATTTTTAAGTATTGCCCGCCCTTTTCGATTTGCCTAATTTTGCAAACGAAATGGAAAATTGGTCGCAAATATGTCAAACCCCTCTATCATCGGCCAACACAAGACTAACATGAACCAACATCTGACAGTTTTGTTTTTTCTGCTAAGCATGGCATGTAGTGCGAGAGCACAGCATGCCACGCTGGCAGGTCTTGTGGTCGACGACGCCACGTCGGAGCCCGTAGAGTTTGCCTCCATCCTATTGCCAGAGAGCGGTCTGTGGGCCATCACCGACGAGAAGGGCAAGTTCACGGTGAGAAACGTGCCGATGGGCAAACTCACCCTCACAGTGCAGTGTCTGGGCTACCAGAAACGCAGTTGGCCGATGACCATCACCCGCGACGTGACCAACCTCACGCTCCGGCTTAAGGAAGAGAACCTGAAACTCGACGAGGTGACCATCGTGGCGAAGCGGAAGACCGACGAGGCCACCACCTCGTACGTCATCGACCGCACCACCCTCGACAACCAGCAGTTGCTCAACGTGAGCGACATCACCACGCTGCTGCCTGGCGGCAAGACCGTGAACTCCACCCTCATGGCCGACCCCCGCATGGCCCTCCGCAGCGGCACCACAGAGAAAGGCAACGCCTCGTTTGGCACCGCCGTAGAGGTGGATGGCATGCGCCTGGGCAACAATGCCGAGACGGGCGAGACCATCGGTTCGTCGACACGCACGGTGAGCGCCTCGGATATCGAGAGCGTGGAGATTGTCACCGGTGTGCCGTCGGTAGAGTATGGCGACCTTTCCAACGGTGTAGTGAAGGTGAACACCCGCAAGGGCAAGTCGCCCTTCATCGTAGAGGGTAAAATCAACCAGCACACCCGCCAGGTGTCGCTCAACAAAGGGTTCGACCTGGGTGGCCACCTGGGACTGCTCAACGCCTCGATAGAGCACGCCCGCTCGTTCTCGGATGCCGCCTCGCCCCATACCGCCTACCAGCGCAACATCCTCTCGCTGCGCTATTCCAACACCTTCATGCGTGCCACCACGCCGCTCACCCTGAGTCTCGGACTCACCGGCAACCTGGGTGGCTACAATTCGGAGAGCGACCCCGACGAGGACCTCGACGACTACCACAAGGTGCGCGACAACACGCTGCGCGCCCACTTCAGCCTGCAGTGGCTGCTCAACAAGTCGTGGATCACCAACCTCGCGATGAGCGGCTCGCTGGCCTACTCCGACCACAAGAACGAGAGTTATGCCAACAAGTCGAGCGCCTCGACCCAACCTTATATTCACTCGCGCGAGGAAGGCTACGCCATCGCACAGGAATACGACGTGCAGCCCGATGCCGACATCATCCTCGGTCCCACCGGCTACTGGTATGTGAAGGGGTTCAACGACTCACGGCCCATGAACTGGTCGCTGAAACTGAAGAGTGAGTGGGCACGCCGTCTGGGCGAGGCCATGAACAAACTCATGCTCGGCACCGAGTATACCGGCAGCCACAACCACGGCCGTGGCACCTACTACGACGACATGCGCGTGGCCCCCACATGGCGCGAGTACCGCTACGATGCCCTGCCCACCATGCACAACGTGGCCATCTATGCCGAAGACAAACTGGTGGTGCCCACCTCGCGCAGAGGCTCGGCCGAACTCACCGCCGGTCTGCGCGACGACATCACCCTCATCCAGGGGTCCGACTACGGCACGGTGCAGAGCCTCTCGCCCCGTGTCAATGGCCGCTACGTGTTCTGGCGCCAGCAACACAAGCAGTGGGTATCCGAACTGAGCGTGCATGCCGGATGGGGCAAGAGCGTGAAGTTGCCGTCGTTCCAGGTGCTCTACCCCACCCCCTCGTATGCCGACCGCCTGGCCTTCGCCTCGACGAGCACCGCCGACAACAAGTCGTTCTACGCCTACCACACCTACCCCACCAAGTCGCTCTACAACCCCCACCTGAAGTGGCAGTACACCAACCAGACCGACATCGGCATCGAGGCCACTATCAAGGGCACGCGCATCAACCTGTCGGCCTTCCATCACCGCACCTACCGCTCGTATATGTCGACCGACCGGTATTTCCCCATGGCCTACAAATACACGCCGCCATCGTCGCTCGAGGGCATCGGCATCGACATCGCCAACCGGCAGTATGGCATCGACCCCCAGACGGGCGTGGTGACCGTGAGCGACGCCAGCGGGGCGCAACAGCCCGTGACCCTGGCCTACAACGAGCGCCGCACCTATACGGTGAACAACCAATACACCAACGGCACACCCATCGACCGCTACGGCGTGGAATGGATAGTGGACTTCGCACAGATACGCAGTCTGCGCACCCAGATACGCCTCGACGGCAACTTCTACCAATACAAGGGCATCGACGACGTGCTCTTCGCCGACATCCCCACGGGCGTGAACACCACGATGAGCGGCAACCGCCTCTTTGGCTATGTGGGCTACTACCGTGGCAGCAACGTGACCAGCGCCAACTACAGCGCCGGGGCCGCCATCGCCAACGGGTCGCTCACCCGGCAGACCAACCTCAACGCCACCATCACCACCCACGTGCCCCAGGTGCGGCTTGTGGTTTCGCTCAGGGTGGAGTGCTCGCTGCAGCGCTACAGCAAGCCGCTGAGCGAACTGCCCGACGGCACGCGCGGCTACGTGCTCGAGGAGCAATCCGACTTCTTCGGCAAGCCCTACGACGGCACCAGCCGCGACAAGTTCGTGGCCCTCTACCCCGAGTACTACTCCACGTGGGAGGAGCCCGACGTGCTCATCCCCTTCGCCGAGAAGTTCAAATGGGCCTCGGAGAACGACCCCACCCTCTACAGCGACCTCGCCAAACTGGTGGTGCGCTCCAATTACGCCTATGTGATGAACCCCGACCGCCTCTCGGCCTACTACTCCGCCAACCTGAGCGTGACCAAGGAGATTGGCGACCATGTGAGCGTGTCGTTCTACGCCAACAATTTCTTCAACACCATGCGCAAGGTGCACTCGTCGCAGACCGGACTCGACGCATCGCTCTTCGACAGTGCCTATGTGCCCAGCTACTATTACGGACTCTCGCTGAGAGTGAAAATATAAGAAATATGGAAACGGGAAAACATCACCATTGCTCCGCCGTTTGGGCCACGGCCTCGCTCCTCGCCCTGCTCGCCATCGGCCTGCTGCCATCATGCGACTACGACGAGACGGTGGAGATATGCCCCGTGAGCGTGCGCCTCATCTACCCCGAAAACTCCATCGAGCCCTATGAGGGGGCGAGGGTGGAGATGAAGGACGCCACCTCGTCGGTCTATGTCGACTCCACCGATGCCTCGGGAACGGCACGGTTCGACCTGCCGCCAGGACTCTACGAGGCCACCACCAACTCGCAGTACATCGACTCCATGGGCACCACCTGGTGGCGCTATATCTTCAACGGGGTGAAGAGCCTCATCGTCATCTCGCCCGACAGCACCAACCGCATCGAACTGCCGCTGAAGATGTCGAAGAAGCGCATCGTGCAATAGGACCCATGGGGAACCTGTGAGAACGGGAACCATAGAAAAGAGAACCTCATCATAAAAACAACATTTATCAATTATAAACAACAAGCGTATGAAAAAGAAAGCATTACTCCGAGCCTTTGCGCTCCTGACGTTGCTCCTGCTGCCAGCCCAGGCCCTGCTTGCCCGCGTGGCCGAGGAGAATGTCACCTGCATGGTGCTGACACTCACCGACGGCACCGTCAACCGTTTCGCGCTCACCGATGCCCCCACCGTGACCTATGAGGGCGAGAACCTCGTGGTCAGCACCGGCGATGAGCAGTTCACCACAGCCCTCTCGGGCATCAGCCAACTCACCTTCGAGCAGGTGCCCCTGGGCATCGGCGAGATGGGCAAAGAGAGCACCAAGCCCGTCTTCACTCCCGGCCAGGCCCGTTTCGAAGGTCTGAGCACACATGCCACCGTGAGCGTCTACACCATCGACGGCAAGATGCTGAGCAGCACGAGGGCCAACGAAGAGGGCACCGTGAGCATCGACCTGAGCACCCTGCCACAGGGCGTCTACATCCTGCGCACCCCCAACCAGAGTTACAAAATCAAGAAATAACAACAAAAACACATAAAAGATGAAAAAGACTTTACTCACATTGCTCACCATCGCCCTGACGGCAGTGAGCGCACATGCCCAGGACTGGAAAATGGTCATCACCAAGGCCGACGGCACCCAGATGGAACTCATGACCAACGAGATCAACAACATCACCTATGTGCAGGCCGAGGCGCCTGTGCTGCCCGACCAGAACGTCGACCAGATCATCATCAAGGAACTCTACAACGGTGGTTGCACCAACGACGCCGGCAAGTCGTTCCAGTTCGACAAGTGTGTCATCCTCTACAACAACTGTGGCCAGCAGGCCGTGGTCAACAACCTCTGCTTCGGCGTGGGCTCGCCCGCCAATGCCTACTCCTCGATTCCTAACAACTACGACGAGAACGGCAAACTGGTGTATGAGTCGCAGGGCATCATCCCCGCATGGCACGGCATCTGGTGGTTCCAGGGCTCACTGGTGATTGAGCCCTACTCGCAGGTGGTGGTCAACATCCACGGCGCCATCGACAACACGCAGACCGTGTCGCAGTCGGTGAACTACGCCAACCCCGACTACTACTGCATGTACGACCCCGAGAGCGGCTACGACCACACCAACTACTATCCCACTCCTGCCAGCGTCATCCCCACCTCCCACTACCTGAAAGCCAAGGAGATTGGCCTGGGCAACGGTTGGACCGTCTCGGTGAGCTCTCCCGCCTTCTTCATCTTCCAGACCCAGGGCATCGACGCCGCCTCCTGGGCCGACGATGTGAACAACATCTGGTATCCCGAGGGACAGAACACCCAGACCTTCGCCTGCTTCGCCGTTCCCAACGAGTGGATTGTGGATGGCATAGAGGTGTTCTCCTACGACTATCCCGACGACTGCCAGAAGCGCCTCACCGCCGACATCGATGGTGGTGCCGTATGGCTCACGAAATACCAGGGCCACTCCCTCTACCGCAATGTCGACAAGGCTGCCACCGAGGCTCTGCCCGAGAATGCCGGCAAACTGGTGTATGACTACAGTCTTGGCGTGGGCGAGAGCACCGATCCCAGCGGCATCGACGCTGAGGCCAGCATGAAGCAAGGCGCCCACATCATCTTCCAGGACTTCAACAATTCTACCGACGACTTCCACGAGCGCCAGCGCTGCTCGCTGAGAGACTAACGATCATTCATTTCCTCACTATGCGACCCGCCAACCACATCGCCACCCCACACGACACCTGTCCACGCACCCCATCACCGGAGCGCGCACGGCCGGCATGCCTCAGGGCGTGGCGATGTGGAATGGCCGGGCTCCTGCTGTTGGCCTCGCTGGCGACGCATGCGCAAGACACCCTGCTCCTGCGCGACTATGCCTTCGTCAAGGATGCCGACGCATGGCTCACCAGCCGCAACGCAGCCGCGCTCACCCGGTTTGCATCGCCAAGCATCGCCAATGCCCAGTTGTCGCTCACCCGTGCAAAGGGTGGGTTCACCGACTTCTCCGATTCTCCCGACGCCATCACCGCCAATGCCGAAGTGGAGTCGTTCTACCGCATCAGCAGCCGCGCCGTGGGCTACGGACTGATGAGTTACGAGAATTTCTCGGGCAAGGAGATGGGTGGCTCGGCGTTCATCGACACCTCGCGCCTGCCTTTCGACCTGGAGGAAGACTCGCTCACCAACCTGGGCAGAAAGCACCGCGACACCTACCACCTGACGGGTGGCGTGGGCATCGATGTGTGGCGTGGCCTCTCTGTGGGCGCCCGACTCGACTACACGTCGGCCAACTACGCCAAGTACAAGGACCTGCGCCACAAGAACAAGTTGATGGACATGACACTCACCACGGGGGTGTTCTGGCCCGTCGCCGGGGTGGCAGAGGTGGGCGCCTTCTACTACTACCGCCGCACCACCGAGAGCCTCAAGTTCAATCTCTATGGCCGCGAGGACAAGACCTATGTCACCTTCATCAACTACGGTCCGTTCATCGGCGAGACAGAGCAGTTTGCCAACTCCGGATTCACCGACAAACTGCGCGAACTGCCGATGGTGAACAACCACAACGGCATCGGCCTGCAACTGGGCCTGCACCTGGGGCGAAGCCTCACCCTCACCAACGAGGCCACGCTGGCCTACCGCGAGGGCTACTACGGGCGGCGCTCCGAGTACACCAACTCGTATTCGTTCCACCGCTCCCACACCTACGACTACCACGGACGCCTGGCCTACCGTGCCAAGGCATCGCTCCACCACCTCGACGTGAGCATTGGCGCCGAGAACCTTGTCAACCACTTCGAGTCGTTCCGCGAGAAGCGCAACGACAGCGGCGCATCGTATTATGAGTATTACGACCCCGTGAAGACGGCCAACAAACTCTGGGTTGAGGGGCGGGTGGCCTACACCGCCTACCTGGCCATCCGTGGCGAACGGCCCACATGGGTCATCACCGCCAGTTGCCAGTGGATGCACCGCAAGCAGACGGCCTACGACTACCCCTACTACCGGCGGCAGCGGCTCAACAACCAGGAATGGGGCCTTTCGGCCACCCGCCATCTGCTGCTGCGCAAGGGGATACTGTCGATGAGCCTCTCGGGCGCTTTCCTCCATGGCAGTGGTGCCCCCTTCGAGGACCTCACCTTCGTGGCGCCCTCCGATAAGCAGCATCCCTCGCCCACGATGGACACGTGGCTCTACCGCGAGCACCAATGGCTCACCGCCCCGCAGTACACCGCAGGCGCCAGCGCGAGATACGCATTCCGCTTCCCTGCCACGCGCCTGGCCACCTATGTGGGTGCAAGCGTGCGCCACCATAAAGTGAACGCGCCCAATGCTTACAGCAATGGACGCGACCACACCCAGGCAACCCTCTTCCTGGGTTGCACATTCTAATTTCAAGGAGTCACTAAAGACCTTAAGGACCCTAAGGACCTTTTTTTAAAAAAATCTCAGTTAAGCGGCAGGGCGACAGAGGGCCACCCGAAGTCCTGGAACCTCGTGGCCGAAATCTGGTGCGCCTTCACATAGTCGGCAATCATGCGGGCCCTGGTGGCCTCACGCTTCTTGGAATTGCTGTTGATGGAGTGGAACTGGTCGTACCTGTCGCCGAAAATCTTCTTGGCGCTCTCCACGTTGTCGCTGCCATCGGCCACCACGTCGAAAGACTTCACCTCATACCCCTTTCCGGTATGCTGCAAGTGAATGAGTCCGGGATGGCTTCCACCCGAGACGGTCTTCAACGTGTCGCCCGAGAGGTTGTAGTTGTACACCCAGAAGTCGCCCCACACCTTGATGTCGTCGGGCTGGCTCTCGTCCACGTCGATGACGGTGACACAGGGTATGCACACCTGGCCAGGCGTATATTGCTTGCCGATCTCCTCGGTGAGATAGCGGTCAATAGTCATGAGATAACTCTCCTCCTCCACCAAAACATCGCTCTCGGGTGGTGGTGGTGCGGGGGTACTATCCTTGCATCCCGTCAGACTTGCGCCGCAGAGAAAGAGGATGGCGGCCAGCATCCATAATTGCTTCATCAGTTTCATTTCCGTGTATTTAATCATTTCATTATTGTTTCGCATTCGCTCCACTTTTTCAAGGAGTTCAGAAGTTCAGGAGTTCAGAAGTTGCAGGCAACAGCCCGAATTCAAGAAGTTCTGAAGCGTGGCATCCTCGCCACGAGCGACAAAGATACAACTATTTTATGAAATGAAACAAAAAATCACCATTTTCGTGCTTCAAAAACCATGATTCGTTGAAAAAAGGCCGAAAGAACGACAGCATTATTTCCCCATTACCAATTAAATTACTAATTTTGCCGAAAGATAGACAAAAAAGTGACAATTTATCACATTCAACAAGCCGAAAAAACATCTCTATGAATAAAACCGTTATGACCTGGATGGGGTTGCTGCTGATGGCAGCCCTACCCACATCCGCACAAGACACCGCCAAGAAATGGACCCTGCAGGAGTGCATCGACTATGCCCTTGAGCACAACATCCAACTCAAGAAAAACGAGATACAACGGCTCTCGGCCGAGGAAGACGTGCTGCAGTCGAAAGCCGAGCTCCTGCCCTCGCTGAATGCCTCCACCAACCAGAGCGCGGTCTACCGCCCCTTCATCTCTACCGGACAGAACACCGTGGCCAACGGCTATGTGCAGTCGAGCATCGACAAGGTATACTACAACGGCAGTTATGGCGTGAACGCCAACTGGGTGGTGTGGAACGGCAACCGCAACAAGAACACCATCAAACTCAATGAGATCACCGCCCAGAAGGCACAAGTCGACTCGGTGACCACCGCCCGCTCCATCGAGGAGCGCATCGTGCAACTCTACGTGCAGATTCTCTACACCACCGAGGCCATCGCAGTGAGCAAACAGAGTCTGGAGACCAGCAAACTCAACGAGCAGCGCGGCCAGACGATGGTAGAGGTGGGCAAGATGAGCCGTGCCGACCTGGCCCAACTCACCGCCCAGCGCGCACAGGACGAGTACAACATCGTGGTGGCCGAGAGCAACGTGAAGAACTTCAAGTTCCAACTCAAGCAACTGCTCGAACTCACCGACGCGACCGACTTCGACGTGGTCATCCCGCAATTCACCGACGCCCAGGCCCTGGAGGAGATTCCCGCCCTCAACACCGTCTATATGGCCGCCCTCGACAACCGTCCCGAGATCAAGAGCAGTCTGCTGGCCATCGAGAGCAGCGAGGTGAGCATCGACATCGCCAGGGCCGGCAAGAGTCCCACGGTGAGCCTTTCGGGCTCGGCCGGCACCAACACCACTTCGATGAGCGAGGACAGTTGGACCCACCAACTCAAGACCAACTTCGACTTCTCGGTGGGCGCCACCCTCTCCATCCCCATCCTCGACAACCGTCAGACGAAGACCGCCATCAACAAGGCCCGCCTGTCGCGCGAACTCAACCTGCTCGACCTGAAAGACAAGCAGAAGACGCTCTACAACACCATCGAGACCTTCTGGATAGACGCCACCACCAACCAGAGCAAGTTCAAGTCGGCACAAGTGGCCACCGCCAGCCAGCAGGCCAGTTACGAACTGCTCAGCGAGCAGTTCCGGCTCGGTCTGAAAAACATCATCGAACTGATGACCGGCAAGACCAACCTGGTGCAGGCGCAGCAAAACGAACTCGAGAGCAAGTACACCACCATCCTCAACATCTACATGCTCAAATTCTACCAGCGGCCCCTGATGGCCCAGTAGGCAAGACCGTCTTTACGCACACCATACCATCATAGAAATGAAAAAGAAGAGAATCAGCAAAATCTGGATATTCGTGCTTCTCCTGGCCATTGCAGCCGTGGCATTCTGGCTGCTCTCCGGCGAGAAGAAGGAGGAGGTGATCAACTTCAGCACCGTGAAGGTGGAGGAGACCACCCTTCGCAACAGCGTCACCGCCACCGGCACCATCGAGCCCGTCACCTCGGTCACCGTTGGTACACAGGTGTCGGGTATCGTGCGGCACCTTTATGTCGACTACAACAGCGTGGTGAAGAAAGGCCAGGTGATAGCCGAGCTCGACAAAACTAACCTCACCAGCGAGCTCAACACCGCCAAGGCCAACCTCTCGAGCGCGCAAAGCGCACTCAACTATCAAGAAGCCAACTACAAGCGCTACCAGACCCTCTTCAACAAGGGGCTGGTGAGTGCCGACGACTTCGAGAACGCCCAGCTCTCCTACCGTCAGGCCCAGGAGCAGGTGAACCAGGCTGCCGAGACCGTACGCCGCGCACAGACCAACCTGGGCTACGCCACCATCACCTCGCCCATCGACGGCGTCGTCTTGTCGAAGTCGGTGGAGGAAGGACAGACGGTGGCCGCCAGCTTCAACACCCCCGAACTCTTCACCATCGCCAAAGACCTCACCAACATGCAGGTGGTGGCCAATGTCGACGAGGCCGACATCGGCGGCGTGAAGGCAGGCGAGCGTGTCACGTTCACCGTCGACGCCTATCCCGAGGACACCTTCCATGGAACCGTCACCCAGGTGAGGCAGGAAGCCACGACTACCAACAATGTGGTGACCTACGAGGTGGTGATCAGCGCGCCCAACTCGCAGCTGAAGCTCAAGCCCGGCCTCACCGCCAGCGTCACCATCTACACGTTCGAGCGCAACGGCGTGCTCTGCGTGCCCACCAAGGCCCTGCGCTTTACGCCCACCAAGGAGACCATTGGCAAGCAGCGCAAGATGGTGGACTGCAGTGGCAAGAACAAGCTGTGGACCCTTGAGGGCGACGTGCTGAAGGCGCACCCCGTGAAACTGGGCCAGACCGACGGCACCAACACCGAGATCGTGAGTGGCGTGAGCCGTGGCATGGAGGTCATCTCAGAAGTGGTGGTGACCACCGAGGAGGAGCCTCAGGGCAATGGAGAGGAGCGCAGTCCGTTCGCGCCCGGTCCGCCCCGCCGCAACAACAATAACAACAAGAAGTAACTCACGCCAAGCCATCGTCCATCATCTATGGAGAACAGAAAAGTTGTCATCGAACTGCAAGACGTGAAGCGCGACTTCATCGTAGGCGAGGAGACCGTACATGCCCTCCGTGGCGTGTCGTTCAAAATCTACGAGGGCGAGTTCGTCACCATCATGGGCAAGTCGGGTTCCGGCAAGTCTACCCTCCTCAACCAACTGGGATGTCTCGACACCCCCACCACCGGTGAGTATTTCCTCGACGGCGTGTCGGTGCGCAAGATGTCGAAGTCGCAGCGCGCCGTGCTCCGCAACCGCAAGATAGGCTTCATCTTCCAGAACTACAACCTGCTGCCCAAGACCACCAGCGTGGAGAACGTGGAGCTGCCACTGATGTACAACTCCGAGGTATCGGCCCGGCAGCGCCACGAGAAGGCCGTGGAGGCCCTGAAGGCCGTAGGCCTTGGCGACCGCCTCTACCACAAGTCGAACCAGATGTCGGGCGGACAGATGCAGCGTGTGGCCATCGCCCGCGCCCTCGTCAACGACCCTGCCGTGATTCTTGCCGACGAGGCCACCGGCAACCTCGACACGCGCACCAGCTTCGAGATTCTCGTCCTCTTCCAGAAACTCCACGCCGAGGGCCGCACCATCATCTTCGTCACCCACAACCCCGACATCGCCAACTACTCGAGCCGCAACATCATGCTGCGCGACGGTCGGGTGATCAGCGACGACCTGAACCACAACATCCTCTCTGCCGAGGAAGGGCTGGCAGCACTTCCGGCCAACTCCGACGAATAAACTACTGCCACCATGAACATTGCCAACCTTTTCAAAATAGCCCTCCGGGCCATCGCCGCCAACAAGACGCGGTCGTTTCTCACGGCCTTAGGCATCATCATCGGCATCGCGTCGGTCATCACCATGCTGGCCATCGGGCAAGGCACCAAGCGGAGCATCCAGGCCAACATCTCGGAGATGGGCTCCAACATGATCATGATCTCGCCGGGGGCCGACATGCGTGGCGGCGTGCGCCAGGATGCCTCGTCGATGGAGACACTGAAGCTGGCCGACTACGAGGCCATCAAGGAGGGCTGCACCTATGTGAAGGCGGTGAGCCCCATGGTGCAGAGCGCCGGACAGTTCATCTATGGCAACAACAACACGCCATCGTCGGTCTATGGCGTGAACCAGGACTATCTTGAGATTCGCCAACTCACGGTTTCCGACGGCGAGATGTTCACCGATGCCGACATCAAGACGAGCGCCAAGGTGTGCGTGCTCGGCCAGACCGTGGTCGACAACCTCTTTGGCGAAGGCGTCGACCCCATCGGCAAGGTGATACGCTTCAAGTCGATTCCCTTCCGCGTGGTGGGCGTGCTCAAGAAGAAAGGCTACAACTCGATGGGCATGGACCAGGACGACTTGGTGCTGGCTCCCTATACGGCAGTGATGAAGCGCATCTTAGCACAGACCTACCTCAGTGGCATCCAGTGCTCGGCCATCACCGAGGGAGTCACCGAGAAGGCCACCGAGGAGATCAGCGAGATATTGCGCCGCAACCACAAGCTGAAGGAGGCCACCGACGACATGCCGGGCGACGACGACGACTTCAACATCCGCTCTCAGGAAGAATTGGCAAGCATGATGAACTCCACCACCAACATGCTCACCATCCTGCTGGGCGCGGTGGCCGGCATCTCGCTCATCGTGGGTGGCATCGGCATCATGAACATCATGTATGTGAGCGTGACGGAGCGCACCCGTGAGATTGGCCTGCGCATGAGTGTGGGCGCCCGTGGCATCGATATCCTCAACCAGTTTCTCATCGAGGCCATCATGCTGAGTGTCACCGGTGGCATCATCGGGGTGCTGTTGGGGGTGAGCCTGTCGTATGCCATCAACTCGCTCGCCCACTGGCCCATCTACATCCAGCCGTGGAGCATCGTGATGAGCTTCGCGGTGTGTACCCTCACCGGCGTGTTCTTCGGCTGGTATCCGGCCAAGAAAGCCGCCCGCCTCGACCCCATCGAGGCCATCCGCTACGAGTAAGACACTTCCACCACAAACGGTCTTTGAGCTCAACGGGGGGAATTCAGGCTATTGTCTGAACTCCTGCAACTCCTGCAACTCCATGAAAAAAGAGCAATGTCTGAACTCCTGCAACTCCTAGACTCCTGCAACTCCTAAAAATTTAAATATGCTTGTTTGGCCTGATACTAAAAAAATATCGTATTTTTGCAGCGAGAAATAGAAAAGAACATGACAAACCTTTCCAATTCGGCAGCGCAGCGCAAATCAGCCATCAAGAGAATCCTGAACTCTGAGTTTTTCGACTATGTCATGATAGCCATCGGCATGATGGCGTATGGCATGGGGTGGACGCTCTTCCTGCTTCCCAACGACATCACGACAGGTGGCGTGGCGGGTATCTCCTCCTTGTTGTACTGGGGCATGGAGGTGCCCGTTCAGGTGAGTTACTTCGGCATCAACGCCATCCTGCTGCTGATAGCGCTCAAGGTTCTCGGGTTCCGCTTCTGCCTGAAGACGATCTATGCTGTCGGTGTGATCACCTTGTTGGTGTCGTATCTCACCGATCTGGGCTACCAGATGCACCTGCTGCAAGACCAGCCCTTCATGGCCAGTATCATCGGGGCCATTTTCTGTGGCACCGGCGTGGGACTGGGCCTGTCGTTCAACGGAAGCACCGGAGGCACCGACATCGTAGCAGCCATTATCAACAAATACCGCGACATCTCCCTGGGCCGTGTGATTCTGCTTTGCGACATCCTCGTCATCTCTTGCTCCTATCTCGTGTTCCACGACTTCGAGAAGGTGATTTACGGTTATGTGGTGCTTTGCGTCACCGCCTTCTGCATCGACCAGGTGGTGAACTCCCGCCGCAGTTCCGTGCAGTTCTTCATCATCTCTAGCCACTATGAGGAAATCGCCCGCCGCATCAACCAGGAGCCCCACCGTGGGGTCACCGTGCTCGATGCGCAGGGATTCTATTCGGGCCATCACATCAAGATGCTCTTCGTGTTGGCCAAGAAGCGCCAGTCGAGTGAGATTTTCCACATCATCAACGAGGTAGACCCCACAGCCTTTGTCAGCCAGAGCCGCGTGATCGGTGTCTATGGCCAAGGTTTCGACCACTTCAAATTCCACAAATAAACTGCTATCAGGGAAAATGAAAAGACAAGCCATTACCATATTGTTCGTTCTGCTGGCTGCCGGCATGCTCACCCAGTGCAGGACGAAGAATGACGCCAAAATCGACAATACCGCTGTTTCCACCCCTGAGATATCGGTGCAGAGCACGATTTCCAGCCATATCGACTCGGCGGCTGCCGAGGTCAAGGAGGTCGCGAAGCAGGTGGAAGACACCCTGCAACGTGTGCCCGATACGCTGCAGGTGCAGCCACAAGGCGAGCCCCATAAAGGCTTCGTCTATGTCAAGAGCCTTATCCCCGACCTGATCGAGGACCTGCGCTATTTCACCACCAACAACTTCATGGGAGAAAGGGCCGATGGCTACGAGGCCAACCACGCCATTCTCTCGAAAGAAGCGGCCACGGCACTGAGCAAGGCTGCCGATGAACTGCGCGAGAAAGGCTATGTGGTGAAGATTTTTGATGCCTACCGCCCGCAAAGAGCCGTCGACCACTTCGTGCGATGGTCGAAGACCGACGACCAGCGCAACAAGAAAGACTACTATCCCGACCTTGCCAAGAAGAGCCTCTTCCCCCAGTATATCGCCACGAAATCGGGGCACACCAAGGGCAGCACGATCGACATGACCATCTGCTATAAGGACACCCAGAAAGAGGTGGACATGGGCGGCCACTTCGATTATTTCGGACCGCCATCCCACCCCACTTTTACAGGCAAATACCCCGGGGGCGAGGTCACCCCACAGCACAAGAAAAACCGCCTGATGCTGCGCGAACTGATGATACGCCACGGCTTCAAGCCCTACAACAGCGAGTGGTGGCACTTCACGCTGAAAAACGAGCCCTACCCCACCACCTTCTTCAATTTTCCGGTGAAATAGGGCGGCTGCTCCATGGCCGTTGTGGCGGTTTATATACACGCCAAAAGCCGTGATTACAGGCCCTTCAACCCATCGAATTCCCTCTTTTCAAATTTTTATCCATTTTGGATAATCTATTTTGGATAAAAATTTGGAGTTTCGGAGAGAAAAGTGTATTTTTGTCCGAGTAAAGCTGTTTTCCAGATATGATTGAGAACCCTTTTATTACATATGGCTACGAATCGGCAGAATATTTCTGCGACCGCAAAGCTGAGACCCGGGAATTGATTACCATGTTGACAAATGGCAATCATACGGCACTGATCTCTCCACGTCGTATGGGCAAGACGGGACTGATTCACCACTGCTTTGCACAAAAAGAAATACAGGACCGATACTACACGTTTCTCATAGACATTTATGCCACAAAGAATTTGCAGGATATGGTCTATAGAATGGGGCAAGTCATTGTCAATCGTCTGAAATCACGCGGGCAGTCAGCCATCGACGGGTTTCTGCGCTTTGTGACATCTTTGCGTACAGGCATATCCTTCGACGGACAGGGCAATGCCAGTTGGAATGTAGGAGTGGGAGACATCAAATCACCCAATTTCACATTGGAAGAGATTTTCAACTATCTGAAGGCGGCTGACAGGAAATGCATTGTCGCCATCGACGAGTTTCAGGTCATAGCCGATTATCCAGAGCGTAATGTAGAGGAACTGATGCGCACCTATGTGCAAGAATGCCGTAATGCAGTCTTTGTGTTCTCTGGTTCACAGAAGAGCATGATGAGCGAGATGTTCTCATCCCCGGCAAGACCTTTCTACCAGAGTGTCTCGATGATGTTTTTGAAGCCCGTAGCCTTGCCGGCATATGAATCATTTGCAAAAGGACATTTCGAGCATGCAGGCAAGCAGATAGCCGATGATGTGGTAAAGGTCATTTACGAACGCTTTGACGGTACGACTTGGTATCTTCAAAAGGTGCTCAACCAGCTCTTCGCGACCAAGGACAGCGTTGTTATCACTGATATTGACAAAGCCGTAGAGGAAATCATCAACCAGAATGAAGAAGCGTATAAAGACGTGCTTTATCAACTGACGGCTCGTCAGCGCGACCTGCTTGTTGCCGTCAGCCGTGAGCGAAAGGCGAAACATATCACCGGCTCGGCTTTTATCAAGCGGTATCATCTGACCACCGCAAGTAGTGTGCAGAAATCTGCCAAAATCCTTACAGAAAAACAGTTACTGACCCATCAGCAAGGCATTTATGAGGTTTACGACAAATTCATGTCAGAATGGCTTGAGAGATTGTAAGGAGAAAATATCGAGTGGTGGCACTTCACGCTGAAAAACGAGCCCTACCCCACCACCTTCTTTGATTTTCCTGTGAAATAGGGCGGCGGCTTCATGGCCGTTGTGACGATTTATACACGCCAAAAGCCATTATCACTGGCCCTTCAATCCATTGAATTCCCTCTTTTCAACTTTTTATCCATTTTGGATAATCTATTTTGGATAAATATTTGGAATTGCGGATAAAGTTTAGGTCAGAATGGCTAAAGAAATGAAGACCTCTTGTGGGAATCCTCGAATAGACAATAGAGGAAATTAGGGGAAGTTTTAGGAAAAATTCCCCTAATTATTTCAATTGAAGATTCGCATTCGCTCAACTTCTTTTTAGGAGTTCAGGTGTTTATACCATGAAACGGCAACTCAAGAGTTCTAAATTTACCAACTCCTCTGGCACACCTTTCTCGAGTTGCTCCTTCTTAAATTTCTCGCACCTTTCAATTTGTGCCTTTTCTAATTTCCTACCAAGACAAAAGACAGCAAGAAGGAATGCCACGATGCTTATAAGTCTGAGTTTTTCAGTAATTTGTACCTAAAATTCCTGCGTCACCGTTTTGGGCTTGGCCGGGCGTCCACGTTTGGGGGTGACGGACTTTTTCTTTGACACATATGTCGGCGCACATTTCTCCGGGATGTCGAGACCGAACTCCCTGCATATCTCGACCTGTGCGCCGACGAACGGGGTGATGAACTTCATCCTTCCCTTATGCTCTATGCACCTGATGGTGCGCATTTCTGCGAGGATAT
>Ga0256407_10003642_pt1 | contig 27042 bp, 26 predicted proteins | sample RumenRJG_04DNA_FD_193489 | JGI IMG/M metagenome (GOLD analysis project Ga0256407, IMG submission 193489) | Bovine rumen microbial communities from Lethbridge, Alberta, Canada - RJG_04 | ecosystem: Host-associated > Mammals > Digestive system > Stomach > Rumen | place: Canada: Alberta... | reverse complement strand
GTACAGGATGGCATCCGTAGCCTTTATGCCAGCGACGCTTCCAAGTACGAGAAGGAGCACAACAAGAAGCTTCTCATACGTCGTATCTACGAGATGATTCCCTCGCAGATGGAGAATAAGAAGAAGCGTGTGGTGGTTCAAAACATCCGCGACAAGAAGGGCGACCGTTTCGACCAGTACAAGGAAGAGTTCGAGTACCTGATATCATCAGGTATTTCCTTGGCCGTCAATGCCATCTCCAACCCTCATTTCCCGCTGAGTGAATCACTCCAAAAGAATCTGCTGAAGCTCTATCTGAACGATGTGGGCCTCCTTACTGGCATTCTCTATCGAAACAACATCCGTCCCGTTCTCGACGATATCCGGAGCATCAATCTCGGTTCCGTCTATGAGAATGTGGTAGCCCAGGAACTTCGCGCACATGGGCATAAGCTCTACTATTACGACAATCGAAAGCAGGGCGAAGTGGACTATCTGATTGACAACCACACCACGATGAGTGCCCACCCGATAGAGGTCAAGTCGGGAAAGGACTACACGGAGCATAGTGCCCTCAACAATCTTCTGAAAGTTCCTGAGTACAATGTCCTTGCGGCCACTGTTATTTCCAACGAACGCAAGGTATATCAAGAAGGCAAAGTGACTTATATGCCCGTCTATTTCGTGATGTTTATGGAAGCTGATACACCTCAGACTGACGAAGAAGAATATATTTTTTAAAGTATGATTAAGGACTATCAAAATAAAGAAGTACTGGCTGAAATGAAGCGCCAGGTGAATGCAGCCGCCAAGATAAGCGACCGCGAGGCAAGAATCACATTCGTATTGATACACATGATTAGCGAGTATCACATACTGGCTGAGCAATGTAACAAACCCGACGGTGAGAACAATCACTTCCGATTTGTATTGTGGAGCTTAAGCCGTTTCTGCGATGAACTCGAGCTTCCTGCAGACGGGGAATTCACGAACCCCATCGAGCTTTATAAAAAAGATCAAGAAATCAACCTGCTCGAATTAATCCGCTTCCGCACTCCGGCGAAGAATGCCGTGAAGAAGGGGCTTGACGAAAATTTTGAGTGGCCCGATAATGTTCCCTACGAAGAGTGGGAAGAAGACATCCTGCAGACAGCCTATGGGACTATACTTCTTTAATCCCCCGGCCAACGACATTGTAACTGCCGCTGATGACAAGGCCGCTGCCGGGGTGTTCTATTGGGGCCTGATCGGTGGCGAGCAAGGTATTGCCAACGGCTCGATGCCAGCTGGAATGGCCGACATGGACATCCGCCACAAGCCCATACGTAACAAAGGAATTCTCAATTAAGAGACTGATGTTATTACAATGCTTTGACAAGTATTTTTACTTACCAAAGGTACGTTTTTGTCGATTTTGCAGCAAGGTTGCAGAAAAGAGCAAGCAAGGCCGTAGGAAGGTGGTAGAAAGGAATATGACATTTGTAAAGAATTCATTTACCCTGGAAAACGATTATACCTCCTTCCTCACCAAAGATGTCATCACCGACTATTTTTATAGAAGCAGGGACGTATAGTACCATGTAATGCTCATGAAACAAAAATGCCTGGTCACAGATGGTCAATGTCCCTTCTGGAACGAAATATTCATTATCCGTAAAACCTTTACGGGCATAAAGCAGACGCTTCCTGTCCATTGTATAGACCACGTCTTTATCATCAATGAACACCTCGTCATCAGACCATGATTCATTGGGATCCAATTCCTCTGGGACATACGGTTTGTCCCAGAAACAGATTGCCCCTACCGTGTCTGAACCACCTAAAATAGCATCAAACGACTCCTCCGGGCAGGTATATGGTATGTAAAGGCATTCAAGTTTGTCACAACCGACAAAAGCCAGTTTCTCGACTGTTTCTGTACCCTCCCTAATCTTGTAGTTCTTTACATCAGCACATCTTAGCAGCCGTTTCCCGTCCTTACTATACACTGCCCCGAACTCATCAACAAAACCATTGGCAATTTCCTCCTCCAGTTCATCACTACGAACACAGTTCTCCGGATAAGGCCAGTTCCAGTAATTCACCTTCAATCCCTTTGGAGCATAACGCATGGCATCATTGCTCATGGGATAATCCGTATACCATTCTACGGTATAGGGGATGTCAATCTCTTTAAGATGGGGTCGATTCTTAAAAGCCTTTATGTCAATTTCTTCAATACCTTCAGGGATTCGATATCGCGAGGCATCAGGAACCTTTAAAAGAGTCTTTCCGTCAAGGGATATGATAGCTCCGTCCTCATCATATAGGTTTCTATAAATAATACCTTCCATTGCAGACAAGTGAATTAAAAAACATATTGACCTTATTAAGCATGGCCATCAGCTCAATATAACCGATTCCAAAACCGTTCATATGAATATCGTATCGATGATAATATTCGTCCGGGTATGGTATCTTTTGATCTACATAGCCGTTTTTTACATAAAACCATTTTCTTCTGAGACATTCCTCATAGTCATCATTGTCCGGGTCAGGTGTAAAGATGGTTAGAGCTATGGGGCGATTGCCTTGAATCTCCCGAAGATACTTTAATAATGCTGTTCCGTAGCCTTTACTCTGATACTCAGGTTCAATGGCCAGATAATAGATGAAAGAACCTTGGAAGAAGTTTATCACATAAGTATAGCCTACAAACATGCCATTATCCTCTACTGCAATAAAGTCCACTGATGCGCCCTTATATAGTCCTGCAAGGAAATGAAGATTCTCAATTGTTTCTGCAGATGGGAACACCTTTTTGTTTAACTCCTCTATTTGGGAGTTTAGCTGTTCGTCTGTTTCCGTGACTTTCCTAAATGTAATCATATCGCACTTCCTTTTATACAAAACCAATATGAGCACTACCCTTCTTAACGATTTTCTCTTCGCGGCAATACTGTTCAATCTTCTCTTCGGTCACATATTCATCACCATAGAGGATGCTCTCAATATCACACTTACGAGTGATATTCTCAATCTGCCCACCACTGAAATCAAAAGATGAAGCTAGTTTTCCTGCTGTGTCAGCTGAAAGCCGAGGCATCATTGACTGCCAGATCTTTGTGCGTTGAGCCAATTCTGGCTTTTCAAACTTCACTTTGTAGAGGAATCGGCGCTCAAAGGCAGAATCCATGTTCTGCACAAGATTCGTTGTTGCAATCATTATACCCTCCAACGACTCCATCTCCTGAAGGATGATGTTTTGGATTGAGTTCTCCATTTTGTCAACCGAACGCTCAGCACCCTCTTTGCGCTTGCCAATGACGGCATCAGCTTCGTTGAAAAGTAGGATGGGAATGCACTTGGAGTGTTTTGCCACTGCACGATAACGATCGAAGATAGCTTTGATGTTCTTCTCGCTCTCGCCTACCCACATACTTTTCACCTCAGAGATATTCACTTGCATGATGTCGCGACCGGTCTTTCTCGCTATTTGCAACACACTTTCAGTCTTTCCTGTACCAGGCTCACCGTAGAACAGGCATGCGAAACCTTGTCTCAGTCCACGTTCCTTTAGTCGGTTGCAGATACCGAGATAGTTCTCTTCGCAGAGCAGTTCTGAGAGACTCTCGAGTTGTCGCTGTACATCATTGGCGAAGAACAACTGCTTCATAGTAATCTTGTCACTCTGCATCACATCGCATCCCTTGTTTTCACTGATCTTGATGTCATAATCCTTCAACAGGAACTCACGTGACTTGGCTGTCAACTGGTACTCTTCCTTGTCTTTGAAACCTTCAGAGAAAGCGTTCTCTATCCATCCCTCACGAATCAGGAAATGACTTCCCTCAGACATCATACGATCAAAATCATATTTTTGGTGTTGTGAATCAAATAAAAACACCAGATGGCTCATGGGAATGCTTGTTGTTCCTGACAGCACCAAATGTCGGCACATGTGGGTTATGACCGCACGGCTTATCTCTGACATTTCGAAGCTGCGAAGTGACTTCACATATGACAGTTCAGAATTCTCATCCATCAGTCGTTCTATCTCTTCCAACATCAGTTCCGATGAAAGCTCATCTTCATAGCGAAGATGAGTAATGTCGTAGAAATATTGGAAAAACTGAATTCCCGTAGCATCCTTGTAGGATTTACGCTGATAAGGCTCGTTTTTCGACAAAGATTCAAACAATGTAGGAGCAACGGCATAATCGAATTCTCCATTCATATTGTTTCTAAGTCTGCGGAGAATGCCCATCCTTACAAGACCATCCACTTCACCCTTATATTGCAGCACCTGTACATTATTACAGTCAAGATAACGGGCTAAGTCAGAAAAGTCTGCCTTGTTGCCAGACGCACTTGATTCTATGAACAGTGATAACAGCACTGCCTGCATCTTAGTGATGCCCTGTCTCTCAGAGAGGTAGGTTATGAACCTGTCAGCCTGTTCAAAGAACATCGAACTTAATTCTGAATCCTCAGCCAATGTAACAATGCTGTTGATAGCTGACAACATCGTCAGTTCCTGTCCATCATCTATGAAGTCAGGCTGCATTTCCATTGCAGCCTGATCCTGTATCTTCAGCCTGCGAGGCGGTTTTCTCATTTTCTTCCCTATAGTCATGATAGCTCCTTCAATTTAGAAGTCTGGATAATACTCACCTACCAGATAGCCCTCGTAATCGAGAGCCTCCATGTCTGTCATAAATTCGCCCTTTTCATTAACAACACCCTCTACACCGTCCTTAGTAACCGTGTAAGGCTGCTCCATATCTATGAATTCAATGTTGTCAAACTGTGGCTCAACATAGAGGTCACCGCACGAAGAGTCGAGGAGTCCGTACTTTCCGTCAGCCTTGAACACGACACAGTTCCCAGAAGGGAGGCATATCTCATCGAGAATGCAAGGTACGATAACACGGCCATCCTTGCCAATAACACCGTACTTGTTGCCTTTCTTCACTGTATAATATGGCAAGATAATCATGTACGATATGGCATCATATTCAAAAGGAGTCAAGGCCTCTCCACTGCCGTCTGGCTTCACTAGGCCGCGCTTGTCGTCCAACACCGCAACACGAGGTAATTTGGCAAAGTATATCTGATGGCAAAGTTCACCAATGCCGTCATACTGTGCGGGTAGGATAACCTTACCTGCTACATCTTTCGTACCGAATTTGCCACCTTCCTCAAAGATAGTGTCATACCAGTCGTATCGTTCAATATAACATACGCGAAGTGTAAGCAAGTCGCTGGAAGAACGTCCCTGACGAGGGACTGCATTTTCAGCTTCTTCTGCTTTCTCAGCGATATCAATCAGTTTGTCCAGTTTCTGAACGAACTGCAGGTTCTTCACTGTTGCCTTCGGCTTGTTCTCAACGATTGTCGTAGTCTTTACACCCATGTCTCAAATATTTTAAAGTTATTATCCTCGGCGAGTCCTCGGATTTCTGGGTGCAAAGGTACGATTATGTTTTTACATCATCCTTCCAAATATACGTATAACGAACTACTCTTCAAGATCCTTATCTCTATCATGACTGGATCTGCCACCTGGGATCTGAAGATTCATTCCCATGAGTTTTGCAGAATTAGGAGTAATATAACCAACTACTTGCTCTAATGAAGGCAGTCCTTCAAGACAATGAGTCAACAAATTGTTGTCGTTTATAATGATTCGTTCTTCTGGCAGTCTAACACGACGAACTTTCAGTTTTTTCTTTTTGGGCCCTACATATAAGGCTTTTGTATCAAGGTTGCACCAATAAGAGGTATTAAAGTCCAATTGGGGATTATCCTCTATGGCAAGTTTGGCATGAGTCCTGCATACAGAGAGCTTGTGTGAATCATTCGCCATTGAATCCACCCACACATCACCACCCGTTCTGAACACCTCATCATATACATTCTTAATGGCAAATTTAGATGTTTTAAAAGTGAAGAACTTTGTTGGGAGTCCTCCAGTAATCTTCTGGCATAGAAGTGTCAGTAGGTAGAACATCTTATCCCCTCTATATCCAAACTCCAGTGGCAAGGTTTCTCCACTATCTTTAACGATCTGTATTTCATAGTCACCCCCTACGTCTGCCAGTCTTTTCTTCTTTATAGGTGAGATGACGATATTGAAATCTGGCGCTTTTATGTTTTTTTCCTTCTTCGCGAAAGAAACTTGTGATACATTGTCCTCTGAATCAAAAACAGAATAGATATAATCACTGAATACCGCCTTTGATTCTTTCATACAATTATAGTCAAGGGCATCCTTGACAATTGTGTCCAATTGCTCTCGTTGCTCATCGGTTAGTTTCTTTAGAAACTCTTTCGTGAAATCCTGAGCTACAGAAAAATCATTAGTGCAGACAATATGACTATAATGATTTGACATATCCAGAAGATCCTTAAGGTTTCCATCGAATATGTTCATGATAAAGTCGCTGAACTCTTGATTTCCATATTGGAAGAATCGTCTTATGGTATTGACATAACTTTGACTCTTCTTTGCTCTTAGGTTGTTCATGAATTGCTCCAATTTGTAATTCATGTAGTCAAAATCTGGATTCTTTCGTTTTATGAGGGTTTCTGTCAAATAGCGGTAATCTCCATACTTCTTTGGCATTATCCTGGCCACAATGTCTGAATGTGAAATGACATTATATAGTTGAGGATCTACAGAATCATCCACGAATTCTTGTGCTTCTGAAGAATCAAAAGGAAGCAAGACTATCTCATAGGACTTACTTCTTTCCTGGATTTCCTTAAACAATTCCAAATATGGTTTAGTCTTTTCGTTGATAAAAACAAAAATCTGATAAGGGTTCAGATTTAATGCATATCTCTCTTCTGTACACTGAATGATTGTCATAAACCTATATATTAATAATGTATGCAAAGGTATGAAGAATGATCCAATTTTCCAAATTATGTTTCAGGAATAACATTGATTTAACATCTTCGATTATGTAAACTCTTGTAAAGCCATCAAATTTATACTGTTTTCGTTATACGTATATTAGAAAGACCACTATCGTTTTATTTCAATACCTTTGCACTCGAAATTAAAAAAATATATTGAATATGAGATTCTATGAATATTGGGGTGGTTTCATCTGGGAATATAATTCCTTTGGTGAGTATATTAAGTGTTTAATTGGAAGACTTGTAGGTGCAATACTGGGGCTTGTTATTGTATTGGGTGGTTTTTATCTAATAGGTAAGTATTGTTGAGTATGGAGATTAATAGAGATTGTATTTTTACTTTTTTTCATCTGTACAATTTTGACTATTTTGGCAATATGTTGCCAGCGCCAAATTTCAAGGTACGACATTCTATCAATACACTGGGTTATTTCTCGTGCCTGATAGATGATCCATATGGAATGTCAGCTACCATTGAAATCAGCGATTTCTACGATTATACAGAGTATGAGTTCCGCAATATTCTTGTTCATGAGATGATCCACTATTATCTCTATTATACGGGTGAAGATACCAGATGCCATCACGGTAAAGCTTTCAAGTCAATGGCCAAACGTTTCAACAAGGACTATGGTATGAATATAACACCGACGATTGATATTTCTCATATGAAGCCAAGTCATCATGCATCAAAGATATCTAAGTTTCTTTTCAAAATAATCAGCTAATTTGTAAATATGAGACAGCTCAAAATCAACAAAAGCATTACCCCTCGCTCAGAGGAGTCACTCGACAAGTATCTTACTGAGATTAGTCGCGTACCTTTGATATCGACAGACGAAGAAGTTGTACTGGCCCAAGCCATTCATGCAGGGGGCCAAAAAGGCGAGATTGCCAAAGACAAACTCGTCAAAGCGAACTTACGCTTCGTTGTATCTGTTGCAAAGCAGTATCAGAATCAAGGTGTTTCCCTTGCAGACTTGATCAGTGAAGGTAATATCGGATTAATTACAGCCGCTGACAAGTTCGACGAGACGCGTGGTTTCAAATTCATCTCGTATGCCATCTGGTGGATTAGACAGAGCATATTGCAAGCCATAGCAGAATACAGCAACATGGTACGCCGTCCACAGAGTCAGATTGCAATCAGTAACAAGATCAAGAATGCGACAAATGCGTTTTTGCAGAAATATCAGCGAAATCCTTCAGCTGAGGAACTGAGCGACATAATCTCATTAGAGATTAACAAAATAGAAAAGGCCATTCTGGCAGAGGCTCATGTCAGCAGCATCGATGCCCCAATCACGGAGGATGAAGGTTCGACTATGGCAGATGTACTTGCATCTTCATCAGACTATGCCACTGACCAAAAAGTTGATCAAGAGTCCATGTGCAGCGACCTGATGCAGGTTCTGTGTACGGTACTTAATGACCGAGAGAGAATCATCGTCATCCAGAGTTTTGGTATAGGATGCCCAGAAAGAGGCCTTGATGCAATCGGCAGTGATTTAGGTCTCACCCGTGAACGAGTCCGCCAGATTAGGGAACGAGGACTCGACAAGGTTAGGAAGAGTCCCAAATCAAGAATGTTGTTTAAGCATTTTGGGGCATAAATAATAAGTAGTACATATATGGCAAAGAAAAAGAAGAACTACTATTATGTCAAAAGCGACTGCCACCCTATTGTCGATTCTGACGACTTCTCCCACGAAGAGTATCACACTCTAACACATTGTGGAAAAAAGGCAGAGAACAGGAAAAAAGCTGCACAGGCGCTTTGCGACTATCTTTGTGACAAGTTCCAAATCCCACACTGTACTGTTTGGGTGGCCGACCGAATGTATCCTACCCGTTATGGACACACATATATGGGAATATATTGGGGTTGGCATAAAATAATTACCATTTACAACAATATGGATTTTATGACCCCTTGTACAAACAGATCCTTCGCCGATGTACTACTTCATGAATTCATGCATCATTACGATTACCACTACCTGAAACTGAGTGATTCCGTTCATAGCAAAGGGTTTTATTCAAGGGTCAGGGATTTGAAAGAGAAACTAAAAAAGCCAAAGAAATGAAAAAGAGAATTCTTATCATACCAGATGTTCATGGCCGTACCTTCTGGAGAACGGCTTTGGACTCGGGAAGATACGAGAAAGTAATCTTCCTCGGTGACTATGTTGATCCTTATGCTTATGAGGGTATCGACAATCTGATGGCGATTTCTAATTTCAAGGACATTCTTTCTTTAAAGATGATTTATCCTGACCAAGTAATTCTATTGTTAGGGAATCATGACCTTTGCTATTTGTCAGATTATTATCGTGACTTAGCAGAAAACGACAGATACGACTATGAATTTGAAGAGGAGATTCAGCAACTCTTTCGTGGATGGAGCGGATATTTCAAGCTTGCCCATGAAGAAAAGATAAATGGTACGCGGTTTCTCTTTTCTCATGCAGGAGTCACCATGCCATGGCTTAAGCAAAATAGTAAGATTATCGAAGAGCCTGATTCAGGACATCTTAATCTACTGCTCGCAACCAAGGAAGGTATTAACACGCTTGCTCAGGTCGGCCAGGCCAGGTGTGGCTGTTACACAAGTGGAAGTATCGTCTGGGCAGATTGCGAAGAATTGGCAAAAAGCAATCCTTTACCAGACACGTATCAGGTCGTAGGTCATACTATACAGTTCGATGGGCCGATAATCGCAGAGCATTTTGCCTGTCTTGATTGCCGGGCGGCTTTTTCTATTGACAGAAAGGGAAAGATAAATCCTGTAACAGAAATCCTTGGTTATGAAGAGTATTTATAAGTTCATTAAGTATTACCTTTGGGGGGTTCTTTTTAGCTATTTTGCAATCGACATGTGGCGATTGGCAAATGGAGATATTAGGCCACTGAGAAAAAAGGTATTCAGCTGGAATGGCTTGTTCACAAGAAGGAAGAATACAGTGATTCTACCTGTCTGGAAATCGCCGACAGACTGATATACTCTGGAATTAGAGTGACCTATACATATCATGAGCCACTCATATTCCCTCAGAAAGCAAAAGATGTTGATTAATTGCTTGTTTAATTTGAGAAATATTAGTATTTTTGCAGTAAAATTTTAAGTTCCAACAACATGAAAGAATTAAAATGTCCAAATTGCGGTAGCGTATTTACTGTTGACGAGTCTGATTATGCAGACATTCTCAGTCAAGTCAAAACTGCAGAGTTTAATGCTGAAATAGAGCGTCGTCTAAAGGAACTGGAGAAACAAAGAGACATCCAGCGCCAAGCTGACGAATTGAAAGCAGAACAAAAACTGCAGTCGCTGAAGAATTCCAAGGATATGGAGATTGAGAAAAAGCAGGCTGAGATTGGCAGGTTACAGGAACAGCTTAAGAGTGTTGCACAGGCCAAACAACTCGAATATAAAGAGCAGTTGGCAGAAAAAGATACAGAAATCATCAGATTGAAAGCTGCTATCGCCGAAGGTGAAACCAAAGTAAAGGTTGCCATCCTTGAAGAACAGAATAAGTCCAAGGATGAGTTACAGAAAAGAGAGCAGAAGATTGCAGACCTCCAGAATCAGATTAACTCAAAAGATAACGAAGCACAGGTTCGTGAGCTTGGATTGAAGGAAAAATATGAGATTCAGCTTCAGGAAAAGCAGACTCTCATTGACTATTACAAGGATCTGAAGACAAGGATGTCCACCAAGATGGTAGGTGAAACTCTGGAAATCCATTGCAGCACACAGTTCAATACAATGGTCAGGAACTGGCTTCCCAATGCCTATTTTGAGAAAGACAACGATGTTACTGGAGGCAGCAAGGGCGACTTTATATTCCGCGACAAAGATGGTGACTTTGAATACATCTCCATCATGTTCGAGATGAAAAACGAGACCGACACCACAGCTACCAAGCATAAGAATGAGGATTTCTTTAAGAAGCTGGATGAAGATCGCAAGAAGAAAGGATGTGAATATGCAGTCCTAGTATCACTTCTTGAACCAGAAAGCGACTATTATAATTCGGGGATTGTAGATGTTTCATATCGTTATGAGAAGATGTATGTCATCCGTCCACAGTTCTTCATACCACTTATAACTATCCTTGTACAGGCTTCTAAGAAGAGTCTTGAATACAAACGACAATTAGCACTGGCTCAAAGCCGGGATGTTGATGTTACCAACTTTGAGAGTAAGCTTAATGAGTTTAAGGACAAGTTTGGAAGGAACGTTCGTCTGGCCAGCGAGCATTTTGAAGAGGCCATTAAGTCTATTGACAAGTCCATAAGTGACATGCAGAAGGTAAGAGAAAGTCTTATTAAGTCAGTTGACAATTTACGTCTCGCGAATGACAAGGCTGATGACTTGACTATTCGTAAACTGACATACAAGAATCCTACCATGAAGGCTAAATTTGATGAAGCCAGAGAAATAACAGAGGAAGAATAATAACAAAAAGGGCGGTGGAGTCTCAACGACGACACCGCTCTCAGACATGTTGTAGGAAGGTCGTTTAGTCTTTCCATCTTACTGAGTCTGGACAACTCACAGATGATTGAAATAGTAAAACGTCCCCTTGGTTATAATAGTATGATATTCCCCTGAATATCTATTTTGATGTTATTTCAATTTTACCGTTCAGGAATTTCATCCACTCCTTTGCTCCAAAATCACCATCTACATAAACCGTATCGTCTGGAGCTACGGTCTGATTCCAATTTTCCATCTGTGTCTCGTTGCGACTCGTACTCGGTTTAATTATTCTACTCAGCTTATCCATCGGTTCAAATGATGGAGCTGACATATGATGAACTTTCTCTTCCTCCTTACGAGGACGTTCCATCCAAGCCTTCAGTTCCATCATGCATTCTTCGAGTGAAGTATGGATGATTTCTACTCCGTAATACTTTGCCATTCGTCTCAGATGGTGAATACCCGCCATATCCTCGCCTTTTTCATTCCTGAACTCTGGATCAATTCCGATTATCACCTTATGTCCACGAGCCAGATTCTCTGCCATTTCCAGCCTGGTGGTAATGGCATAGTAGCGCCACGGTTTCATCGGACGGGCCTGAGGCGGAATCCAGAATAAGATTACATCGCACATACGGAGTCCGAATGTTTCCCAATTCACTTGATAGGTACCCGTTACAAACCGATCGGTCTTGCGAGGGTTCAGAAACGTAACATTGTCAATACCTACGTTTGCAGCAACCTTGGGAGCCTGAGCCTGCCAGGAGGGTGCTCCATTCATCGGACCAGCCAAAAAAACAGTCCACTGAGTCTTCTCAGTAACAGGAGTTGGTGACTTAATTACTTCAATCATACTGATAAATTTTAGTTTTATACTGCAAATTTACTAAAAATTGCCAAATAAAGCCCTCATGTTATAGATATAACTGACATTTTTCGTAAATTTGCAAAAGATTAATATCAGGACATATGGAAATATTCTATCATGGCACATCCGTGCTTTTCAAGAAGTTCGACATTGCCCACGCTCTTGAGGGCGATGGCAAAGCTAAGTTTGGTTTTGGTACTTATGTCACAGAGTCATATACCTCTGCAGCTCACTACGCTTATAATAAGAAGCGTCCTGAAAACAAAGACTATTATGTTTTCACTCTTGAAATTCCCGATATGACGGAAGACAACTATCTATTCTCCTGTCGCCCTGTTCATCCATCCGTCGTCGGACGTACAGAAAAGGCTCTTGGTGAGCAGATACCTGCGGAAGCGACTACTGTCGGCAAGTATTTCCGCAAATATGTTGGTAACAAGCTCACAGGGAAAGAAGGAACAGTCAAAAAGCTTATTGGCAGTGCCGATCTCGATGCTGAGAAAGCCGCAGCCAAGTTCTTCAGCGAGATTGGCCTTGAATATTTTGCATGGCCACAGGCTCAGACGAACCCTGACGGTTTGACAAACAGAGTTGTTTTGAACATCGATAAGATCCGCATCGTCCGCATTGACAAGGTAGAACTTGACCCTAAGAAGTTCCAACTTGTCGAAGGCTCAGAGAAAGAGATTCCATTAGACAGTTTTTAAAATCGAGATAGTATGAACTTCTACAGCATAGCCCCATTCATCCAAGAGTTCTACCCTGAGTATTATTCTATAGAGACATATCCTGTTTCTGAGTGTGTTGCCATCCGTAAGGTGAAAGAACCCTGGGGAATTTTGGGCAATTTCGCTCCTACACCTATTATTATTAATAATGTAACGTTCAAGAGCTCAGAACTATTGTTTCAGCTCATGAAATTTAAGGATGAAGAGCCAGTGAAGGCAGTCTTCAGTGCTAACAATCCCAAGATGACAACCAAACATTGGGAAAAGACCCATCGCCGAGAAGACTGGGGCCAGATGATACTTGATGCCATGAAGTTCTGTCTCACTCAAAAGTATGAACAGAGCGAGGAGTTCCGCAAAGAACTGGAACGATCTAAAGGCAAATCCATCGTCGAAGACCAAACCTCTTTCCCCAAGAAGACTCCAGACACCTGGGGTGTAAAGCAGCAAGGTGACAACTTTGTCGGCCCCAATCTCTTAGGCCGTCTTCTGATGGAACTTCGCGATAACGGAAAGTTGGAATACAAACTTCCTAATGACGCTTTCATGTTCCTTCAATATCTGACGACCTAGTAGATCTTTTACCAGAATACCCTGCATCAAAATGACGGCTAATATCGAAATATACCTTTTCAAGTCTCCCGTTGAAGTCTTTCAACTCCAGGCAGTCTATCCCCTTATTAACACTTTGTCTGACGAGTTGTAAGACACTGAGTCTGACAACCCTTTGAATATATTCATACTCCTGATGAACGTCAATTACGGATAACGCCGTTTCTGGTGTTTTTCCATCGCCAGTACTATCTATGGCCTCAAGGATTAACTTCTCTTGAGGTGAGACGTCAAAATAAGGGCTGTCATTCTCATTTCCCAACAATAAATCCGTATCCTCCAATATTTCATAATACCCAGAGCTGAGATTCTCCAAATCAATCTCCATGTTCCACTCCTCCCAATAATCCATTGACAGCTCATTAGGAATCTCTCCATTGGCATATTCTTTTGTGAACGTATAGCCATAGAGATTAGCCCTCATTGTTTCAACATCAATACTTTCTGGAGTCTTCTCCAGTCTTTTCTTAATACTCTTATCATACTTCCCTTCGTATTCAGAGTAGTTTACCTTCTTCTTTACTATCATACTATCGAGCATTTTATCTGTGTTTATTCTTCATTTCAACTGCTGCAAAATTAGTGATTTCACAGATAACTATACTTTGTGTTATACGTATATTAGAACAGCTACTATGGTTTTATTTTGCGACCTTTGCACCGCGAAACAAAATCATAGTAGCATGACAACAAAACAGACAAACCAACAAAAGCCGAAAGCTCGGGGCGGAAAGAAGCTCATGAGCGAGTTACTCACAGAAACCCGCATGTATATCGAACAGGCGGAACGAACCGACGTAGAACCACTGCGCCAGTTCCTGCTCAACAATCCTGAACGCCCACTCATTGCGATGGGACATGGCGGTTCACATTCTTCTGCCGCTTATGCTGCCCTGCTTTACGGAACCAACTGCGGGCTGGGTAGAGCCGTAACACCTTATCAGGCCAACTCACTTTCCGACGAAACGCTGTACAACTCCAAACTCCTGCTCATCAGCAAGTCCCTGAAGAATCAGGATGCCGTGTACATCTCGCAACGCATAGCCTGGACAAACCCGGCATGTAGCTGCGTCCTTACCATGACACAAGATGACAACGTAAATGTCCGTCACATGAAGAAGACCAACCCCAACAGTGTCATCAACTACCCCTTCGATCTTCCCGACGGGTTCATCAGCGTCAATGGTACCTTCGCGTACTTCTCCTTATTATATAAATCTTATACTGGCGATGCAGACTTCTCGCATAATCTGGCCCTCTCACCTGTGTCAGCAGAGAATTACACATATCGATGCATCGACGGTGTCACCACACCACCAGATCTCAGTACCATCACACAATTCACCGTTCTGTACGGATCATACGGAGAACCCGTAGCGCACAAGATGGAGAGCAACATGACCGAAGCCGGTCTGGCAGCCAGTGTCATCTCCGACTTCCGCGATGAATGTCACGGTCGTTTCCTCTCACTTTCCAACTTCATCAGCAGTCCAGGACACCCACAGAACGATTGCGCACTTGTGCTGTTGGTCACGCCTCGCGAAGAAGCCGTGTGCCGTAATCTGCTGGAACGTCTGCCTGGTCATCTTCCTGTCATTATCATCCGTACAGACATTGACACCCCCCTTGGTTCCATAGACCTTCTGTACAAGATGAGCATCTTTACCAGTGACTTCGGTGAGAAGTATCGTTACTCCAATCCCAACGATCCAGAGAATCTGGGCGGTTTCAGTAAAGGAGCCTTTCGCGATCTCATCAGCTTCCAGGAAGACTTCAACCTGTATGGTCCTCTCTGCATTTCGACATCAGAACTGCCATATAGAGACAGACTCCAACTTAAAACCAGGACAGATAGTATCGACATCCTCGGACTGCATTTCTCTGACATCGAAGTGCCATATCTGCTGGCAGCTTTCGATGACAGCCGAGATGCGCTGAAGACGCAGCAGGCCATCCTCACCCCCGAGAAGGGATATCTGAATAATCCCCAACGTATTCGTCGTGACTTCCTCGAAGACCGTTTCCACGTGAAATGCCGCAGGCAGCTCGAATTCGAGAAGCCCGACTGTCAGTGGTGCCAGGAGTGGAAGAAATACCTCCAGGGCGGAAACGCAGATATCGACATCCTCAATGACGCATATATCAACTGGCTGGGTAGTACCCTTCGTTTCACTCGTCAACCTGACGGGACAGTACAGGTCACCGCCGTTGCCACATCCGCACCTGAGACATTTCCAAAACGTGGCATCATCGGTGGCATCATCGGTGACATTCTCGGCTCGAAGTACGAACTGGAGAAGGACAAACAGAAGGTGAAGGCACTCGCAGGCAGACCCCACCTGAAACTGTCCATCGCCATGACATACACTGACGATACCGTTCTCTCGCTGGCCATCGCCAAGTGGCTCCGTGATGACCCGTCACACAACAAACAGGCCCTTATCGATCTCTTCAAACACTTCGCACGTCGGTATGCCTCTTACTCCTTCGGCAAGTCCTTCAAAAAGTGGGCCGTTTCTGATAGCCGTGAACCTTACGGAGCCGACAGTGACGGTAGTGCCATGCGTGTAGCCCCTGTAGCCTGGTATGCCCAGACACTCGAAGAATGCCTGTCACTCGCGAAGATCACAGCCGAAATCACCCACAACTCTGAGGAGGGCATCCGTGGTGCACAGGCCATCGCCGCTGCCATCTTCCTGAATAGGACTGGGCACTCGAAATCCGATATCAGGTCATACATCGAACAGACCTTCGGATATGACCTCCGCCGCACCACCGACGACATCCGCTCGTCATACACCTTCGAGACCTCCTGTGACAAGACTGTCCCGGAATCCATCATCTGCTTCCTCGAATCCGAGACCTTCGAAGATGCTGTCATCCGTGCCATCTCACTCGGCGGCGATACCGACACGATGGCCTGCATGGCCGGTAACATAGCCGCGGCCTCGATGGACGTACCTGCCGACCTCGCCACCTTCGCATACGAGAAACTCCCGCTTGAACTGCGGGAGATTCTCGGTTGAAAGAATCTCGTTATACCTATAACGCAAAGGCATGTTTGGATTATTAGTCGTACCTTTGCAGCAGAATTTAAATTTAATTGTTAAATATGAATAAGGTAAATGAAATGATCGGGCTGACATGCCTCGGTGCGGGAACTTTCCCGCTTGATAATCTTCAGGAGAAGAACGATAAGGATGTGAATATCTTATACCAGCATGTGGGTGGCACGGCTGGTAATGTGATGACCATCCTCGCTTGGTACGGCTGGCACACGCTGCCTGCTGCTCGTCTTGATGACTCTGAGGTGGGCTTTCAGCTGAAGGCCGACATGGAGGCTTATGGCTGTGACACGCGACTCGTCAGCAATGCACCAGACGGGGGTACGACTATCCTCGACATTATCCACAAGACAGGTCGTGACGGTAAGCCCAAGACCGCCTACATGGCTCACTCACCTCGTGGGGGGCGCTTTGTGAACCACCGCTTCTGGACTTTGAAACAGGCGCAAGAACTCTTTGATTCGTTGGATGAGATGCCTGACGTGTTCTTCTTTGACCGATGCGCTCCCGGTAATATCCTGCTGGCCCAGCTGTTCCGTGAACGCGGGGTGCTGGTGTATTACGAGCCGAACGAGCCTGTTGATCGCAACTTCCTCCGTGCTGTGGCTGCCAGCGACATCGTAAAATTCTCTAACGAGCGTCATCCGGATGTCTCGTTTACAGAGGACTTTCAGTTCAAACTCTTCGTGCAGACACTGAATCAGGAGGGGCTTCGCTACCGTCTGAGGGGTGGTGAATGGAAGTATCTTGCCCCTGTACGGAATCCCAATGCCATTGACGGTGAGGGCGCAGGCGACTGGACTTCCTCCACCTTCATCCATGCCCTCGGCAAGAAGGGCCTTCCAAGCATTTTATACATTCAGCCTTCCGTGCTTGAAGACTGTCTGATGGAGGCTCAACGAGTGGCTTCCGAGAGTGTTTCATACATTGGCGCAAAGGGACTGATTCATCATTAGTTCCTAACTGCCACATTATCAATTATGTTATAATATCTCAAATTACATTGCTATATGAATAAAAATTTGTATTTTTGCACAAAATAACTAAAAAGCGTGAGAAGATGAAGATTGTATATAGTCCTTTCTACAGTGGGAGTTGTTATATGAACATGCAAGCTAGACAGGTGGCGCTTGATGTTCAGGTATTGGAAACCCAGGGTCTTCTTAGCCAGCTTGCCTTACATGCTGGCATTCATCAGCAAATTCCGTCCTTCCCGGCACGTCTTACCTCCTACCACAAGGCACTTCTGGAGTATGACAATAGTAATAAGAACAACATATTCCATCGGAGCATCAAAATTGACAGTATGAGTGTTGCCAAGACCCTGCTTCGATGGAGAGACAATCTGGCGTTGTGCGGTTGGGGAAAGCTTGTCAAACTAGAAGAATGTACCCGTCTCAATACCTTAGCGGAGATAGACAACCATTTCCTTGATGAAGGTTATGCCTCTTTGTTGAAGAAGCTTTCCAGCCAGATTCACTCGATGGAATCAGGAGATGCGAACGTTCCTCAAACCTTCAAAGATCTGATTATTGAAATACCCTGCGCCTTTGATCTTTTGCCTGACTATATAAAACCATTGCTGAAATCACTGCAGAACCTCGGTACTATCATCGAGGAAAACACTGATGACACAGCAGTATCACCTCAATCCATCACAGAGGTACACTTCTCCCAGCAATGGAAAGCCGAATCCTGGCTGACTCAGCAGCAAAGAGATGCTTATGATGTTTGGATCAATACAAACAACAAGCGTCTTGACAATTGGCTCCATATGTCTGGGAATCCCGTTTGCGGCAGTGAAATGAAAGATACGAACCCTCAAATCACACAGATGTTCTTGTTGGCCATTCAACTATTCCAGCGCCCACTGAACGTAAACACGCTTCTTCAATACCTCTTCCTTCCAGAATGTCCTCTTGACAGACTGTTGTGCAAAGAACTTGCGAGAAAGATTGTTCGTGAGGGAGGTTTCTGTAATGAGATAGTTCAGGAATGTATCAATTCCTATATTGAAAAAGAATTCAAGGCTGAAGATGATGAAACTCCGCAAGAGAGTACCAAAGAGCAACGCGAGGAGAATTACATTAAGTATCTTCCTTTTGATCTGAGAAAAGAAGACAGCACATTATCATTGGCAGAAGAATCTGACTCTGTTAATGTCAGGGCACTGTCAAAATTCCTGTCTTCCATCAGTTCCTACGCTTCAAACCGAGCCGTTAAAATTACGGCAGTACAACCATATGATGCCCGAATAGCTCAGTTAAGGAATGTAGCAGAGATGACTGACGCATTATTAAGTCAGATTGATACACTGGTTGAAGGAGATTTGTCTTTTACAATGCTTAGTCAATGGGCGCAGTCACTCTATGAGGATGGAGACTTCACCCTTTATCATGCCCAGGTAAACAGCAGAAGCGTTATCAACCAGCCGTCTAACATGATTGACAAAGCTGTGAAAACTATCTGGTGCGATTTCTATGGTGATGTATCAACCACTCTGTCAACTGATTTCCTTTCAAACCACGAGACGGAGCAATTGGAGAAGCAAGGAGTGCTGTTATGGGATAAACAGCATGAGAGCGACTTCATGCACCTGATGACTGCCAGGCCTATCTGTAAGACAACAGGAGAATTGACCATTGTCACATGTGACCAGCAGGGAGCCACTAAGCTTCCGATGCATCCGTTGTATCTCCAATTACCGTTCATTACGAAGAAAGAAGATGGAGATTCACTCTATGACAATCTGGCTTCAAAGGAAATTGAAGCTGTTGACAACCACCGCGATACGGACAACCTCGAAATCCGCTTTGATGCCGAAAAGCATCCTGTCAGCTGGAGAGCCGTTGAGAGTTATTCTGCCTTGGAGAAACTTCTGCAGAATCCTTTTGACTATTTCATGAACTACACCCTTCAATACACTGATGTCAGTGAAACTGATATCAAACTGTTCCTGACCTATGGCAATGTGGCTCATGAAGTCGTTGAAACGCTCTTTACTGCCAAAAGGGAGGGAACGCCTTTGGAAGACTTTGTTCTCAGTCAATATGAGCAGGCATACCGTAGAGCACTCGTCAAGAAAGGAGCGCTGCTTCTGCTACCTGAACATCATCTTGACAGAGAGCGTCTGATGTATCTGCTTAGGGGTAGTGTAAGAAAACTGGCAACTATTATTCAGGAGAACGGCCTTACTGTCATTCAGTGTGAGCAGAAGGAAGAGGAGGATTTAGGTTTCAAAGACGGCATCATTCTACAGGGTTATATTGACATGCTTTTACGTGACAAGGCTGGTAATGATGTTGTATTTGACTTGAAATGGGTTGCCAAGAAAGACAAGTTCAAGACAGTTTTGGAGAAAAACCGTGCCCTGCAACTTGCCATCTACAAAGCCATGCTTATGAATCATGAGAATCATTCACAGTCTATTCGTACTGCATACTTCGTTATGCCTTATGGCAAACTTTTCAGTACGGACAGCTTCTATGGTGAGAACTGTGAGCTTATTACTCCGAAACTACAAAGTGATATAATGGCACAGCTTCGGAATGGCTATGCAGAAAGGGTTAAGGAAATCAGTGAAGGAGTCATTGAGACTGCTGACAACCAGCCAATTCATGAACTTACCTACGCACAGGCTGGGAATGTCTATCCATTGGATGCAGAAGGGGTCAAAGAGCCTAAAAAGGCTGAGAACCTGTATTCAGACTATAAGTGTTTCACCATCTAAGACGCAAAAGTATTATGACAAAAACATTCATTAGTGCCGGAGCTGGATCTGGCAAAACATACAGAATCACAACAGACGTGGCAAAGATGGTATCTGACCACCAGTTGAATCCTGACCAGGTTATCATGACCACCTTCACCAAGGCGGCTGCTCAGGAGTTACGCGAGAAAGCCAAGAAAGAACTAGCGAATCTCGGAAAACATCGCGAAGCCCAGCAGATGGAACACGCCCTGATTGGGACTGTTCACTCTGTAGCAAACACCTTCCTGACCAAATATTGGTATCTGTTGGGCATTATGCCCGATGCAGCAGCTATGGAGGAAAACGAACTCCAGTTATATCGCGACCATTCTCTTCGAGGTCTGCTTGAATCGAAAGACCGTTCATTTCTGTTCAAATATGCAGAGACCTACAATATCATTTATGATGCCAAGGAACGTAAGTCCGGCATAAATTATGAGTTTTGGAAGGCTGACCTCTGTAAAGTTCTCGATTTCATACAGTGGTACGGTATCAATGATGAGCAGTTGAAAAACAGTCTTGAAACTACAGACAGCATCATTAAATGTTTGGAGCCGAAAGACGACAGTTCATTGATGGATTATGTCAAGGCTGTTATCATTGAACTTGAAGATCTCTTAAGTAATATGAGGCAGGGATCAAAAGTTATCGCAGAACAGGAACGTATCAGATCCTATAAGAACCGTAATCTTTCCGCCGATGAACTGAAGGACTTGGAAGCCATTGCCAAAGGACGTTGCAAAGATTCAGAGAACACAAGACGCTTCTCGGAAAGCCTTGCTGGCTCTACTCTATTTACAGCAGAATCGGCAAAGCACCAAAGGGAGTATGCTTCTTTAATATTCAGACTGGCCAGCAGATGGCAGAAGGAATACAGACAGTATAAGGATGAGCACCACCTCATTGACTTCAATGACATGGAAGAGATGTTCCTGCAGTTACTCGACATCAAAGAGGTTCAGCAAGACATTACCTCTCGCTACACCCATCTGTTTGTCGATGAGTTCCAGGATTCAAACCCCATGCAAGTTAGTATCTTCCAAAAACTATCAAGCTTGCTGAACACCTGCTATGTTGGCGACAAGAAACAGGCTATTTATGGTTTCCGCGGCTCTGACACAGAGCTGACAGCTGCTGTTGCAGACAGTATCAATGATACGGAACATTTGGAGTACTCATATCGGTCTGTAGATCCTTTGGTCAACTTCTCTAATGCCATCTTCTCGCAGGTATTCAGTCAGATGACAGATAAGGAGGTAAAACTCTCCATGCCTGAGAAAAATGGAAATGATACGCCTGTTGAGAACCCTCTCCGGCTGTGGCCCAATACTGGGAACAAGGCATTGGCTCTTCAGATTCAGCAGTTTATACTGAAAGAGCAAATCGCCCCCAGGGATATTGCGGTACTGGCTCGTGCCAATGATGATCTTGACCGGTTGGCAGATGAGCTGCGCATATTAAAAGTTCCTGTCTGCCGTGAGTCCACAGACATCAAGGAATCACGCTCTGGCCGTTTATTAAAAGCACTTCTTACGTTGGTCAATACGCCCTCAAATCAGTTGGCACGTGCAGAAGTTGCCTATCTCACTGAGCCGGGCTATCATGTTACAAAGATTATTGAAGACCGCCTGGACTATTTGGCAGATGATGAAAAATCTTCTTCTGACTACCTGATGGATATTCCCATTATTAACCGTCTGGCCCAACTTCGCAGTTTCCGTTCCAACGGCGAACAAGATTTTTCGACCAATCTGCTTGGCTATCAGAGCATCAGCGCCTTGGTGGAAAGTCTTGTCATTGAACTCGACCTTTATGCAATGGTGCAGAGTTGGGAGAACGCTCAGGCAGAAGAAACAAATCTTCAAGTATTGATTGACTTGGCGCGAAGATATGAGGACTATGCCACAAAACTGGCTCAGCCAGCAACAGTGGCAGGTTTCATCGAATTCTTTACTGACCAGCAACAGGATGGTGCTGCCAATGAGGACGGAGTACGCCTTTACACCTATCACAAGTCCAAGGGTTTGGAATGGAAGGTAGTTATTATGTTGTCACTTGATAATGATGCCTCCGATGCTACAAAGATCGCCACACGATGCATACTTGGCTGCCATCATCATCGGGAGCAGTTGCCTACAGCAGAGAATCCCAATCCCCCCATGACAATCTCATTGGTGCGCAACATCTATGGTAGTTCAGATGCCGCAAAGTCCGCTGTCACGTCAAGGCTACAACAGCATCAACTATGGAATACCGTATCTGAGTATGAAATTGGAGAGGCTGCACGTCTTCTTTATGTCGGAGTGACCCGTGCCCGCGAAATACTGATTCTTGCGCCGAAAGAGAAGGATGGTGCAGTCAGTCTTAGTTGGTTCCATGCGGTTGGTGTCAACAACATCAATCAGCTATTGGACGGAAGTGATTTTCAGGATCTGTTAGGCATCAAGATGCCCTTCCATATTGAGCGTACTGATGCTGACAATCTTTTGGAGTGGCCAGAACAGTCCATGAGTCGAGTCCATGATCTGACAGCAGAATTCTCTCCGCTCGATGATATGCTATATGTTTCACCATCCAAAGCAGGTGACTCTCCACATGACATCCTGCCAATCAACGACAAGGAGAACAGAATGCTGATACGTAACAAGCCAGATGAAGAAGCCCTGATGGGTGATTTCATCCATCAGGTCTTCTGCTGCTGTGATGACGGCATCAGTGTTGAGCAGATTGTCAAGCTTCGTGATAGTTATGGCTTTTCCGACAAGAACATGCCAGAGCCAGGTCGACTATTGGACTCATGGAAGTATCTGACTGGTATTCTTGAAGCAAGGTATAGTAAAGCTATTAAGCGGCATCACGAGAAACCATTCCGTCATTTGGACTCAAATGGTCACGTCGTTAGTGGCTATATTGATCTCATTTGGGAAACAGAAGATGCATATATAGTTGTGGACTATAAGACCTGTCCGGGTAATTACAGCCTCGTGTTCAATCCTGTCAGCGAACATTATGCAGGCAGGCATGGTAATCAGCTCGACTGTTATCAACACGCTTTAGAGGCTGAAGGGAAGAAAAAGGTTGCCGCGCGAATTATCTATTATCCAGTAACCCAGTTTGTTGTAGAAGTAAAATAATAAACGTATGAGAAGAGTATATCAAACAGAAAAGCAATGGGAATTCCATGAGGATGGAGTTCCAGAAAATATAGAATGGGTAGCTTTTGATGACATCAAGTTTATTCCAATTACTGATCGTGTTCAAGCTCAATTGTGTATTCCCAGCCACAATGGGAAATTTGGGATATACACACTTGATACATGTAAGTTCTTTGGCGGCCCCGGCAAGTACTGTAACCCGACAAAGGAAGCATTACCGTATGATGAGATTCTTCTTTCCAACAGAATAGATGGTATTTGCCTTGCCGCATTTCGTATAGGCGACAAATGGGGAATAGAGAAAATAGTTGATGTTGATTACGTCAACCCTGCAGAAGACTTTCCATACACTTATGGTCTAACAAAGAGAATGATTCTTGTTCCATGTGAACATGAATCATTGGAATCAGCCCAGTTACAAATTATAAAGTGGGGTGATATTACATCTTTCTGAGGAAATAGAGTTATTGCTATGATATTGTACTATAAAAATATAAGATATGAGACCATTGAGACCCGAAGTAAAAGCAATTAATGAGATTAAAGAACATGGTTATGCTACCATGAGTGGTGTATATAACGAATCTGAAGCCCCGGAGGAATGGAGTGTTCTTGAAGTTTGGCTGACATTGGGGCGGCCTGTGCTTTATTTTGATTATGAATGGAGAAGGGGTAAATATCATTTTTACTTGGAAGGCAAGAAGGAAGAAGCACGGGAAAACCGCAAGAAAACCGTTGGCAGTCTTGATGTTTATAATGCAGAAGAGTTTCTAAGAAGGGTATTTCCTTTTTTCGATTTGGCTGACGAAGCAGCAAAGGCTTCTGATAGTGAGGCCAAATTCTATATTACAGATGATCCGGAAAAGATTGCTGTGATCAAAAAAGCTGTTACTAATTTCACCGCTCTTGTTAACTGGCTCCAGAATAACAATTCATTACCCGCATACTCCTTGAATAGAGAAAAGGGGATTTATATTTTTGGTGATGAAAATGAAGCTATTAAGAAACTGGTAGAACAAGGCGTCAAAGTGACAGAAGATAAAAGAGGAATGTCTCACGCCGAAGGATTTAGGTTCAGAATTGTATATTGATGAAAAAGAAACTGGTCATTCTGTCTGGAGCAGGGATAAGCAAGGAAAGTGGCATTGACACGTTCCGTGATAAGGATGGCATTTGGACTAAAAAGAATGCTATGGAGTTGGCGAGCATTGAGGGTTGGAACAACGATCCGCAGGCTGTGCTTGACTTCTACAATGCCCGTCGTCGCCAGTTACTGGAGGTACAGCCAAACAAAGCTCACCAGTTGTTAGCACAACTTGAAGAATGGTACGACGTAAGTATCATTACCCAAAATGTAGATGACCTTCATGAGCGGGCTGGTTCTTCTTATGTTATACATCTTCATGGAGAACTCTCCAAGGTATGTTCTTCATTAGACAAGGAAAACGCTGATTGTATTGAGGTTCGGTCACTATTCGACGATATTCATATAGGAGATAAAGCCAAGGACGGAAGTCAACTTCGACCTTACATTGTCTGGTTTGGCGAGTCTGTTCCTAATATGCCCTTGGCGATGAATACAGCTTTTGAGGCAGATATCTTTGTTGTCATCGGTACATCGCTTTTGGTATCTCCAGCCAACACACTTACAGCATGTTCTGGAGCTGGCCACAATATTGTCATTGATCCTGGCGAAGTAGAGATACCAGAAGGTTTCCTGCACATCAAGGAAACTGCAACCGTTGGTACGGAAATGCTCTATCAATCGTTGATAAAGTTGTCACATAGAACATAGTCGATGCTGCGAGCGGCTTGTTGTAGCCTTTTAATACCAAGATTATTCTTGTGGGTGGTACGGTCACTATGTTCATGAAGGGGAGTATAACACTTCCCTTCAATTGTTATTGCTAACTGCTATACGTATATTGAGAAACCTATCTTGAAGAAGATTGACTAATTTTGCAGTCACAAACCACAATAAAGTGATATATGACAAAGCAAAAGACAATCAATCGTGACTACAAGACGGTACTCTTTGACTTCGACGGCACCCTGTTCGACACAGCTGAAGCTGACCAATACGTGGCCAGACAGAAAATCCTGCGCAGGTTCTCACCTGAGTGGGTACAAGCACGGAAAGAATATCTAGAACACATCAAACAGTGTCCCCTGTACGACGGTTGGCAGCAAGTCTTTGAATATATCAAAGCCAATAACATCCAAGCCGCCATCGTTTCTGGCAACAATCGTGAAGTGCTAAATGTAGCCGTCCGTCATTACGGTCTGCAGGATGTTTTCCCAAAAGACAGAATCAACCGAATAGGCTGCAAAGATGCCACAGGTCGCAGAATCAGGAAACGCGGTGGCAATCCTGCCCTATTTGAATATGCCCTGAAGCAGCTCGAAGAAACACCGTCAAACGTCATATCCTTTGGTAACGACATGTGTGACGCACAAGCTGCGGGTAATGCCGGTATCAAAGCCTATCATTGTCTATGGGGAGCAGCAGAAGAAGAGAAAGAGCAAATGCTCACAGATCCTTACCATCAGTGTATCACCTCCCCCACTCAAATCATCGATATCTTACGCACTGAGTCCATCACTCAGAGCCTAACTGTATAAAACATTCGTAAGAACAATGGAAATAACAAAAGAATTGTTGAAGCAAAAGTTTATGGAGTACAATGAATTGTACTTCAATAACGAGTTGCCGATGTGTACTTTCTCCTATAATTATATGAGAGATGCCTTTGGAAGATACACCACCCACACTAAAAACAATGGGCGGAAGGTTGGTCACATCAGGATATCTAAGAGCATCGATTTGGATGAGGAAATGCTTAGAGAACTACTGGTTCATGAGATGATTCACCATTATGTACGTATCATTGAAGGCGTGTTCTTTGATGGATTCTTCTGTCATGGGAGACATTTTGTCCGCCAAGTCAAACGTATAAAGAAGGAGTATGGTTTAGAGATATGGATATGTAGCCCGCAGTGGCATTTCAAGAGGGAAAAGCCCAAGCCAATGACTATATCTCTCAAAATCATCGACATCCTACGAAATAAACTCCATCTATTTTAACCGTTCATTGTACAACTTACTTCTTATCGAAGTGTTATACGTATATTAGAAATGTCCTATTGGTATAATATGTTTACCTTTGCACCACGAAATCAAAAATAGTATAATATGAATATTAGAAAGAAACCAGTACGCAGACTTAAGTCAGGAATCGGAGGTCATGGAGATCTCCCAGGTGAGATTATGGACGAGTTCAAGGAACCTGACACTTGGACCATCACCACTGCTCTTGACAGAATTCTCGACATGGCTCAGGATTCTCAATTGTCTGACGAGTTTTGGGAGTCAGTCAAGAATCCCTTGGCTTTCCTCAATAAAGAACTGGGGTTGACCAACGTCCAGATTGTTGCACTTGCCATGCTCATCGAGTCTGGCGAACCGATGTCTTGGAAAGGCATGGGCAACTATCT
>Ga0256407_10003641_pt1 | contig 27043 bp, 16 predicted proteins | sample RumenRJG_04DNA_FD_193489 | JGI IMG/M metagenome (GOLD analysis project Ga0256407, IMG submission 193489) | Bovine rumen microbial communities from Lethbridge, Alberta, Canada - RJG_04 | ecosystem: Host-associated > Mammals > Digestive system > Stomach > Rumen | place: Canada: Alberta... | reverse complement strand
TATAACCAGCATAGCTTAATGTCCAGAAATTAAAATATTTCTCCTGTCTAAAAAAATCACTGATCATTTCGCTTATATAATAGGATTCAACAGCCTTTTCTCCCAATATTAATTCCGGTAGCATCCCTGCTACTTTACTGAAATATCCCGTTGCATGGATCATATATGCAACAGTAAGCGAAAAAGCAGCAAAACGTTCGAGCACGATCTTTATGAAGAGCTTCTTTTCTTGTCCCATTATCAAAAGCAGACAGAACGGAACGGAATAAAGACACCAATATGCATTAGCTCTGGTCAACAGCACCATCGGAAGCATTCCTATTGCCGCTAATAATATAGTAGTCTTCTTCCTTCTCTCCTCATCCATCTCCTCGGTGTTTTGATAATATGCCCACATACACAGTGCGCACATTGCCAAAAAGATGATAGGGATCTCAACACCGCCTACCAGATTAACGCGACTTCGTGTTAAAAAATCTACCATCATCCAAAGTCTGCTTTTTTTTGAATAAACACCCAACGGATCAGCGATCTTAAAAGGAAGATCCATAAGCTTATCGATCAAAAAAGGACTTGCCGCTACTCCGACCAGTTTAAATAGATTCTTCTCAAATAATAAAAGAACCGGAAGTAGAACAAGAAACGGAAGATCTTTGCTTAAGACAGCCAAAACGAAGAAAACATAGAATCCTTTCCTATCTTCCTTTAAGATCCGATATATCGCAATCAGACAAAATAGTAATCCCAGAATATCAAACTGAGCCACCTGACACACCGGCATAATAACTAACGGAGAACAAACATATAAGACTTTAAGGTAATTTCTGCGTTTTTCATCATACTTCATCAGATTCGCCAGCTTATCAACGTAGATTACAGATAAACCAAGCAACAGTACAATGAATATCTTTCCCCATATTCTCGCCGCAAAAAGATCAAGTATATTTCCTCCTCGCACCCTCTCGGCAATATATAACGGCAAAACCCATATTGCATTGAGAATGTTGATAAACATACCGTAATTAGCTTTATCTGCCATCTCGCCTGCATTAAATGAGTCCAAATTTACACTGTAATATTTTAATATGTTATTTTCAAACAGTGCACGCCAGAAATTCATTCCCTGACGCATATTGGTATTCAGGTCGATGTCATATACACTACACATCGTAAAGAGTAAACCAAAAACTATCAGCAGATATGGTAATCTGGATTTCAATACGGTCTTTTTCATCAACAGTCCTCTCAAACCGCTATTTCAAACTCTATTAATATGGTTGTCATATCTAATACTTCTTTTTGTAAATTTTTACTTCTCTATCAAAGCTTCCAACCGTTATAGGATATGATTTTTCAAGTTCATATGCAGAAAAGATCCCTTCATCAATATCAAATTCATAGGTATTATCATCAATAATAATATAATCAGGTTCACCACCAATGATTTGTTCACGTATTGTTTTAATCTCATCCTTGAATGTATCAAATATTTCCTTGGTATATGGAAACAATCTCTGAAGCTTATAGTCTAAATTCCACTTGTCCATAACTTCCTGACTAATATATATACATTCACCATCATCAAGGGTATCAATATCATTTGCGGTACAGTAAAATGAAAGATCAGAACCAAGTACAAGTAGCTGATCCGAATCATTACTTTCTCTAATTCTGTCCATCTCTTTGTATAATTCAGACCACTCAACGACCTGAGAGTTTTTAAAATATAAACTAATCGAATATGGCAACATTGGACATAATATCGATAAACATATTATCGACGAAACAACGGCTTGCCATTTATTTTTTCCTTTTATAAATTGTTTTACTAATACTTTATTGTCAGACATAACATAATCATAAGCCTCAGCAAATAGTAATATAACTGTTGGCATTAACAATTGAAGATAATATGTCAGCCAAGTTCCATCATTTCCCCCAAAATAAATATTAACCGGAAGAACACTTAAAAAGATTATTATAGGGAAGCTTATAACACTATCATACGACACCTTTTCCTTTACAAGCAGTTTAGCTTTGTATACCAGATAACCTGCTATAACAAGTATTGGGACTGGAAAATATTTTCCTAAAGCCACTAATTGCTTAAAGGAATATAAAATATTATATCCGGGTGATCCTGACATAAATAGAACTGATTCCGTAAAATAGAGCGGAAACAACCTGTTTATAATCGGTATCGTAACTATACAAAGAATAGCACCTGCTAAAATAAACTTAATGCATTCCTTTTTTTTATACATAAATAAAAACAATGCAGTCCCAATAAAAATAAATACAAAGTATACTTTAGTGTAAAACAACAACGTTACTATCAATGCCATCAGTATAGGATGATACTTTTTATTCTCTATGCTAGATATCATCAAGTAATACAACAAAATGGACAAGCATAATCCAAGCGCATCCGGAAATATTCCTCCATATACCACATAACGCCAAAAACAGGTATATAACAGACATGCTGACAAAAATGCCAATTCCGATCTTTTATACTTTTTATAAACGCCTAATGCAATAAGAATACATGCAGATATCTTATATAAAGCATAACATACGGTTGCAATAATATAGACCGACGCCCCTGTAATTCTCGATAGCTCACCTGTAATCATAGGAGACAAAAAACCATACATATAAAATGTTGGCATTGAACCATCCTCAGGCATCAAATACGGATTCTTTCCTAATGCAAACTCATGTGCCACCGCCATCATGCTTCCCTCTCGAAGTTCCTTGGGAATATCAACATGAATCCAACATCTTATTTCTAGAATTAAACATACTAAAAAATAAATCATACAAAAAATACATATAACAATTGTATTTTTATTTATCTCCTTTTTTTTCATTTTTACCTCTTTATTAACAACACTAAAAATCATTTTGCGGTGTTATCTCCGACCAGTTTTCAGCTTCATAAACATTATCTTCAATATGTATCCACTTTTGTCCTTCTTCATACTTGTACTCAAAATCATCTCCAGGCGTCAAGCCAAAATCCGATGCTCTTAAGATATACAGTCCATCCTTTTTGCTGTCAGAATTTATGGGATTCCCTGTATATGGATTTATCGGATTATTAATTAAACCATCCATAGCTATAGTTGGAGTATCCGCATTGCTCATAAACTCATCAGAAACAGTAAAGCCCTGTGAATTAAAATCTTTAACCATTAGCGTGCAACTAAGTCCTTCCATCTGTGCTATTTCCGGATTTCCGTACTCAGGGAACTCTCCCAACGATTTCCCATGATCAGATACTACTATAATTCTTGTATTATCATATACTCCTTGCTCTTTAAGAAATTCAAGATATCTTCCAATCTGAAGACATGCCGCCATGTTTATATGATAGAACGAAGGTTGAGAATCATCCGTAGCAAGATAAAAAATATTCCCTTTTTCATCCTTTCTGAATCCAGGATCCTTCTCTCCCTCCATTGTCTGACTACTAGGCTCATACTCAGGTAACCTTAATGTTTTCTGATTATGAGCAATATCATTATTTAGTATTAGAAAAGTATCAGCTCTTTCTTCCGTTATTTCCGTCAATTTATCTAATCTGTGCATAACTTCGTAAGCTTCCATAAAATGGGATGAATACAATCCTCCTAGGTCTGATACTCCTCTAGATGAAAAATACCTTCCTCCATCATATATTGTAGTTTGTCCAAACAGAGGAGTAACTTTGAAAATACTATACCAGAACATATTTCTTTCTCGAACTTTTTCTGCTTCTTTGATGATCTGTTCATCCATATAGAATCCCATAGTCCTATATCCTTTTATCCCTTCCATCCCATCATAAATTGACATATCTGGAACATCTTGATAACCTGCATATGGGATATCACACAGTGTAACTTCCCATCCTTTATCCGCAAAAATCATTGGCATCATAGTGGTATATTCATAGTTCTTCTGCTCTAATGTAACATTTTTTCGCAGTCTTGAATAATATGGAACATACTCGTATCCACCCAGCATTCCCGGTGATCCTATGGCTGTATTACTTCCACACGACAATGTATTTCGATAATAAACAAAACCATTGAAGGTATCCTTTAGTTCAGGCTTTTCATTAAAAATATATGGAATATATAGACCTACCATGCCATCGATACTTAATATAATAACATTCTTTCCGCTCTTGCTAAGTCTAAACAAAGGTGTGTCATCACGTATTTGTCCCTCCAAAAGATATGGATTGTCTCTAATAGCTTTGTTGATTATTGATATATCACGTACACCCACTATCAATAATGAACTTGCAAGCAAAACAATAAATTTATTGATTAATGATGACATTTTCTTATCCATTCTTATCAAAATAAAACTTATCAAAGAAATGATAAGAAAATTGGTCAGTTTCTCATATCCGGAAAAATGAGGAAATGTTGAAAATAACAGGTCTTCGGATATTATTCCCAATTTCTTTCCAAAAAACATATAATCTACCACTGCTACTATCGCCATGATCTTAACAAGAATCTGAAAGATCCTTTTTACCGGATCAGACGAAATATAATAGAACACAGAAAACCAGATCAAAAAATAACCTGCACAAATAATAAATGTATCAAAAACATAATGAGTAGGGTTCATCGGATTTGCTGTTACAACAAACTCCGCCGATGAAGATGCGATAAGCGCTGAAGGTATAACGAGTCCTAATAGTACTGTCAGCAATAATTGTGAAGGAAACATACCCTTTATCCATTTTATGGGTTTGTATTTCGATACATTATTCTTTTCTTTCTTCTTAACTTTGGGAATCATCTTCATAACAACATTTTTTCCAAGTGAAAAAATATTGTTAAGAGTCCAGTAGAATACAAGCCCCGCAGGACTGTCGTAAAGCAGGATTAAAAATATAATAGCAAGTAAATATGTCTGTATCTTGCTCTTGATAGGATATCCCCTCAAATATATCACAGCTGACAATAGATTTATTAGCGTCATTAATATGGGGAACAAATTTAACGAAATACCGCCTAAGCTTATCAACGCGTCAGGCTTACTAAGATCACTTATCGGCCCCAATGTAGCTCCAGTTAGATCATTTAAATGCGACAAAAAATGATAAGCCGCAATAAAAAAAGGTACCTGAAGTAATGTGGGAAGCATAGTTCTAAGGGCGTTAAGCGGATTATATTTCATTTCCCTATAGTAGGTTTGTGTAATCATAAACCTTTCATCACCGGAAAATGACCTATGAATATGATTAATCCAGCCTCTCATTTTTATTTGATTTTCATTTTCAACTGCTTGAATTGCATCAGCTCTTGTATAAATAGGAAGTATCAACAGATTTACCACCAGACTGACTCCTATTATTACAAGTCCTGGATTATCCACTAAACGTTTAAGAAAAACATAAACAAATTCAAGTAAATATTCTATAGGAATAATAAAAAGATTATATAAAATTACCATTAATTATCTCACCTCTTCTGAAAACATCAATAATCTTTAATTTTACCACCTAATCATAAATAATTCATCAAGCAGGATTCGACTTGCACCACTTCCAAACGTCGACTATAATCTCCGTTGGGGTATTTTTATCTAATAACATTCCAATTTAGATATATCCAAATCATTTTTAGGAGTCCAACAGCATGTGGCTTTATCATCTTATAATCACACCAATCGAATATATCATAGAAATTGTATTTACTATTATGTACCGCTTTTGGGGTCATCCGGGTTGGGGTATTATAGCTGTGAGTATCGCAATCAGTACTCTGACTCTTCCATTATACCTTAAGGCAGATGCTATACAGCATAAAGAACGTGAAAAACAAAAACAGATGTCAAAATGGATGAAGCATCTCCGGAAAAATTATTCCGGTGATGAGTATTTCATGATGATAAACGCCTACTATAAGGAGCAGAAATATAATCCTCTCTATGCTGTTAAGGGATCACTTTCTCTACTATTACAGATTCCTTTTTTTATTGCAGCGTACCACTTTCTTTCAAACCTCAATCTATTAGATAACTGTACTTTCGGAATGATTTCAGATTTAGGAACAGAAGATGGACTTATTAAAATTGGTAACAATGCCATCAATTTTCTCCCCATCCTAATGACATGCATCAATTTGGTATCTGTTACGATATATACAAGTGGTTTTTCATTAAAAAATAAAATACAACCCGTTCTTTTAGCACTAATTTTTTTAGTTCTTCTCTATCACAGTCCTTCCGGTCTTGTTCTATATTGGACCATGAACAATATTTATTCTTTGATTAAAAACGTCGTTTCAGAAAAAAGCAAATCTCCCAAAAGGATTATATGTTTTATTCTTTCTGCTTTTTTTATTCTTTATACTGTATACATTTTCCAAAGTGGAAAAGTAATAGGCTCATTACAATCACATGATTTTGAAAGTTTAATAGTCTATTCTATCGGCTCGTTTATTCTTTTTCCTCCCTTGGTATCCAAAATTATAATCATCTCCAATAATAGAACCGTTACAAATACCAAGAAAACTAACAAAACCATCCTAATTGAATCGGGTATTCTCTTTGCACTCTTCGGTCTTATGCTCCCCCTCTCCGTATTGTCGTCATCACCTGACGAATTTCTCGTCGCTGACAAAGGGATGTCACCATGGCACTATATCCTTTTTACTTCCATAGTTGCTTTTGGACTATTTTTTATTTGGCTTGAAATATATTACAAGATGTCTAACCAAAAAATACAATTTGAAAGAATTGTATTTTCAATTATTCCCATTTTGCTATTTAATACATTTTTCTATAAGGCGCCAATTGGAATGATTTCAATTATGCTTGAATTTGATAACACTCCACACTACAGCAGAAATATCAAACTAATTAACCTTTTGCTTATCGTTATTTTTCTGTTTTTTTTCTATACTATACGGAATAAAATCTCAAAATTATGCGATGGTTTACTCATCGTTATTTTACTTACAATTATTACTGTTTCAGGCATCTATGCTTACAGAATGGCTAACGGCTTATCTAACACCCAATCGGTTTCTACCGAACAAAATAAAACAGATTTGACATTTACTCTCAGTAAAAACGGAAAAAATGTTGTTATTCTATTCTTGGACAGAGCCGATGGGGCTACTATTCCATTTTTACTCGATGAAAAGCCTCAATTAATCACCGCATTTCGAGGATTTACATTTTATCCCAACACAGTTGCCTTTGGGCGTTGTACATATTATGGTGCCCCCCCTCTCTGCGGCGGCTATGACTATACCCCTGAGGAAATGAATAAAAGAGGTGATGAATACCTTGTTGATAAACACAATGAGTCTTTAAAAATGCTACCTATTCTTTTTAGTGATAATGGATTCGAAGTAACTGCAACCGATCTTCCTCACGGAAATTATAGTGCATTTAATGACATGTCGATATTTGAAGACCATCCTAAAATCAAAGCTCTTACTTTGATTGGATCATTGCCCGCAGGTTATGATATGGATGATTACTTGAATAAAAGAGAACGGAATCTTTTCTTTTATGGATTTTACAAAGCTTCTCCTGCAATGCTTCAGGATGATATTTACGATACTGGAGCATATCTTGCTGCAGACAGGGCATACGTAATAGGTTCTCAAGGATTCCGAGATGCTTATACTGCATTAGAGAATTTGTCAAACCTTACTCATATCTCTGATAGCAATGAAAATACTTTTCTCATGATGTATAACAATACACCGCACGAACCCACACTTTTAACATATCCAAACTATGATGTATCCCAAATCCCTGACTATACAGGAATTGACATAGCCGCGGATAAAACTGTTGGTGACCATATTCTTCATTTTAACAGAGATAATCTTGAAATAAATGTAGGTCATTACCATTCATACATGGCAACAATGCTCCTGCTTGGAAACTGGTTTGATTATCTCCGCAAAGAGGGAATATATGATAATACGAGAATCATCATAGTTTCCGATCATGGGAATTCTCAAAATTGGTTTGATTATACCAATATTGAAGATGTAGAAAATATTGAATGTTTTAATCCCGTATTGATGGTTAAAGATTTTGCCTCTGATGGAGATTTTTCAATTGACTACTCTTTCATGACTCATGCAGATACTCCTGCGCTTGCAATCGATGGACTTATAGACAATCCTGTTAATCCATTTACAGGAAATAAAATTGATATGAGCAGGAAGTCTAACGGAGTCAATGTTTTCTTTGGAGAAGTTCCAGAACGTGATACAAATCTGAAGACTTGGGATGAGGGAGATTGGTATCACGTTAATGATGATATACTTGATAGCAAAAATTGGAATAAAGTTAACTGACAATATCAAATTATTTCCACTATCGTGAAACATCCTTCTATTTACCCAAAAAAGTCCAATTACTTAGATCTAAAATATTATCTTCAACATGATACCATAACGCATCTTTACCGTATTCGTATGTATTTCCATACGTTAGCCCTCCGGGAGTCCTTAATACAACATTCACTCCCCCAGACTTGCTTTCCATGCTAATAGAATTTCCCGTGAAGGGATTACATTTGTTATCTATCATCCCTTCTATTGCTATAGAAGGAGTATCTGCGGTTGTCATAAATGAATTATCAACACCAAATCCTTTAGAATCAAAATCTTTAACCATAAGAACCGAGTTGGCACAAGTAATCTCCGGACCTTCAGGAAGCTTATATTGTGCGAACTGTCCTATATCCCTTCCATGATCGGAAACTATGATGATTCTCGTATTGTCATACACACCCTGTTCTCTCATCCAATCAAAATATTCACCTAAGATCAGCATAGCTGCCATATTACAGTGGTAGTGTTGAATTCCAACATCACCATCGTCTCCGGCCGTCATGGTTACGCCATCTAATTCTCTTGTTTTATACAAGTCATATCCACTGTTATCAATAATGTCACCAACAGTATAGTCGGGCAACTGTAAAACAGCAGGATCGTGAGTAACATTATTGGTATATAAAAATAATGTGTTTTCATCTGTATCTTCAGCAACCGATATACTCTTTAACGTATTGAGTGCCTCATAAGCATTAATGAATTTATCAGGAAGCGCCATATTCTTTTTTGATACAGAACTCAAGTAATTTCCGCCATCATATATATCATCCTGAATGATGGTGGGAGAAATTCTGTAAATGGAGTAAAAGAAGAAATTTCTTTTTGTCATTTCTATTTTTTCATCTTCTTTATATCCATGACTCATGGTTCCCTCAAGATGAAATGCGTTACAATTATCAACATCATCAAAAACAGAAAAATCCATTAATGGATCAAATCCGGCGTAAGGCAGATCACTCACCGTTATTTTTGTTCCTTTTTCCTCAAATAGCTTTGGCATAACCAACAGTGCTTCATTATATTTCTTTGATAATGGCTCGTTTTTCCTTGCGTCTACCGCTTCCGGAGTATAATCATAACCGCCAAATAAAGCGGGGCCACCTATATTTGTATATATTCCATATGAAACCGTATTGGGATAATAAGTAAAACCATCAAATTGACTTTTCAATTCCGGCTTTTCATCAAATATAAAAGGAACATATGTGCCGATAGCTCTGTCAAGCATAATAACAACCACATTCTTTCCATTCTTGCTATACGGAACGACCCTGTTTTCATTTGCATAAAAATCGCTTGCTTTTATCCCTGACAAAACTCGAGTTACGGAATTAAAATCTCTTATTGTAAAGATCAACATGGTGATGATCATCAATGATGTTACTATTTTTAAAACTTTATTGATCTTTTCATAAAGCAACCCCACAACCATGATCAAAGCAGCAATTATCAGTAAATTGATCAGCTTTATGGATTTTTCAAACCTTGGGAGATGATCAAAAACCAATTCCATCGTCATATTTCCGACATTGGCTTTAAAGTAGAAATAGTTTAATACGGAGGAATACAGTCCAATAGTAAAAATCTTTACACAATTTTTCTTTGCACTGTTTCCGCATACCCAATATATTATTCCTCCCCAGATAATAAATAATCCGGAACAAATACACAGATTATTTATGACATAATCTATTGGAGATTTGAAATGATACACATCAACAAAATCTTTGGGAGAAGAATTGATGACCGTCAACGGGATCATAGCTCCGCATAAGACAGTAAGGCAAACAATGACTCCCCAAAAATCCAGATCGATTTTTTTCTTAACAACACTCTCTCTTTTTTCGTTCTTGGCATATTTATTTTTCATTCCGATCATCAACGGAATATAAAAAATAATATACAAAGCCCCGTTCAAGGCTATAGTTTCATAGTCCTTTACGAGAAGTAACCCGCTTATTTTTCCGTTTAAGATCGAATAGATAAGAAACACATTTCCAACCAACACACTTAATACGCTAAGCAAATTACGAGGTTTATCTATATACTTGGTAACAATGTTTTTAAGAAGAGAAAAAATATTATTTAGGGTCCAATAGAATACCAATCCCGACGGACTGTGATACAGCAGCACAAGAAAAATCAGGGCAAGAAGGTAAGGTTGAATCTTATCCTTTAGTGACGATTTTTTCTGATATACCGTAGCTGAAATACAGTTGATCATCGTCATCAAGATCGGAAGCAGATTTACATTATTACCTCCGATCCTGATAAGACCGTCTTCTGCGCCAAGATCTGCCAAAAGACCAAATTTACAGCCATCCAGCAGTTCCAACGTTGAAAGGAAATGGTATGCGGCAATAAAAAAAGGAATCTGAAGCAGTAACGGAAAAGCTCCTTTAATTCCATGCAACGGACTATAATCCTTTTCTCTATAATAAGCGGTCTGTATCATAAATCTTTCATCACCTGAAAACACTCTTTTTATATGATCAGACCATTTTTTTATTTCTGTTTCTTTTTTTCTCTGATCTTCCTGAACTTTATCAGCACGTAAATATAAAGGAAGCGTAAGAAAACTAACCGTAAGACTAACGCCTACTATAGCTATTCCGGCATTATTAAAATATCTGTACATGATCACAAATATTATTTCTATCAGATATTCAACCGGTTTTATAAACATATTTAACAGCATCTATTATTATTTCCTCTTAATCCGTTCAGGCAATGGTGTGTCCAAGCCGAGTCATATTGCTGCTTGGGATCATTACTCTTGCCGTTCCAAAGGTGCATTGATATATACCCATTCATCCGGCCAAGTTTCTTTATCGCTTCTGATCCAGATATCGTTATCAGGAACAACCGTTATCTTATTTTCATTATCATTAAGAAATGCAGCCCACCAGCTGAACGTACTTCTTGATATTATCTGATGCTTACAAGCGCGAAGAAGTTCAAAGTCTTCAAGATTCTTATGATCAGCCTCATATCCCGTATATCTTATATCATACGGAAGCCCTTCAAAAGCTTTCCGACACCATTCCTCATCCTCGCTGAAGCAGAATATCACAGGATCATTCAATTTTTGTGATATATATTCAAACGCTTTTATATAGAATTCCGGATCCAGAGCTATGCCTATCCTTACATAGTCTCCTCTTCTGATATGAACTCCTACACTTTCCGTGGACCTTATACTCTCAAGAAGCTCCTTACCGGGATCGGACAATTCCCGTTTATATACGTACATCCTACGTATATCCGATTCATACTTTTTGAAATATCCCTTATGTTGCCAGTCCCCTATGACATATACATTTTTATCTTTTGATATTCCTTCAAAGATAGAAGGATCAAATTTATCTTTATCCTTTTCATTAACAGACGGAGTAAATAATCCTATTCCCTTCCTCCTGCAAATATGATTCAATAACAACCGATCAACTTTCCCTTTTCCCAAACGATAGCTGATCTTCTTATATCCTTCTATATTGTAATTCTCTATCTCTGTATCTCTGAAAAACCACTTTGCATCCTGAGTGGAAGTATCCAGTCCAAACTCCGCGCCAAGCTCTTTAGCCAGGCTATATCCTGCCGCAAACGACCAAAGCTGATTTCCAAAGCCTCCGCTCAAACGAAATATAATCATTCTTCGTTTCCTTCCATCAAAACTTCATCCTTATCTTTCTCGATCAGTTTTCCGTTGCTTACTTCTATTATCCGATCGCAATGAGTCAATGTGGTCAGCCTGTGTGCAATTATTATCATTGTCTTTTCACCATGAAGCGATTCTATCGAACGCATCACTTCACGTTCCGTGTTATTATCAAGTGCGGAAGTTGCTTCATCAAAGAATAGTATTTCAGGTTTATTATAAAGAGCTCTTGCGATACCGATCCTCTGCCTCTGTCCACCTGAAAGTCTTACGCCGCCTTCTCCGATAACCGTATCAAGCCCTTCCGGAAGAGATTTTATAAACTCTTCTAACTGAGCCTCTTTAACAGCCTCTCTGACGTTTTCTTCATTAATACTTTCCCTGTTCACACCAAAAGCAATATTCTCTCGTATGCTGGCATCCGCAAGGAATATACTCTGCGGGATATAACCTATTTTTGAAAGCCAGTCATTGTAATGTATGGATATATCAGATCCATCAGAAGTAATCCTTCCTTCAACAGGGCTCAGCAGGCCCAAAAGCAGATCTGCAAAAGTAGTTTTCCCCTGTCCCGATTTTCCTATTATTCCGATCGACTCACCCTTATTTATTTTCACATCTGCATGATCGATAACTTTCACATCGGAATTTTCATAATGAAAGCTTACCTTTTCTCCTCGTATAGCTTCCTTAAAAGTCAGTTTCCCCTCTGCTTCATCCACCGCTTTTCTGTCAGCCTTGTCCTTTTCTTCCATTTCTTTTATATCATTATAGACAAGATCAACCGAAGCCTTCTTATACTGAACTGTACTGGCATAAGCATATATCGCATTCACTGCCGGCAGAAGCTTAAAAGCAGCAAAAGCAAATACAGACAGCTGTCCTATCATTCCCGAATATCCGCCATCCTTTAATACAGCTATCGCGAGACATAATAATATACCCAATATCGCTATAGCCTCTATAAGGTATTTGGGAAGCAAAGAATACAGATTCGATTTTCTGTCGTAATCCGCAGAGCGATAATAATTCCTGTCATATTCATTGGAAAAATAATCTTCTCTTCCAAGGATCTTTATTTCCTTTATACCGTGAAATGCTTCCTGAAGTGTTTTGATAACAAGACCTTTTAGCTGTTGCGCCTTCTTTCCCATTGCCCTCATCCTCTTATTGACGATGAAATATACAATAAGAAATCCTGATCCCACCAGGACACACACAACAACCGTTATCATCGGATTTGTAATGAACAGATATCCCATGAGCATAAGACACATTATACTGTTTGAAAGTATCTGAAGGAGATTCAGAACCGTAGACTGGAATCCGCTGGTATCATCATTTACAGATCTTATGATATCCGACGTATTGGTTTTAAGAAAATAAGAATACGGCTGTTTGAGATATGATCTCATAAGTCTTACCGCTGTATTCCTCTGAAGATTCATTGTAAAACGATACATAACATTATTCATCCACGCGAGATAAACATTCTTGCATACATAAATAATGGCAATAAATACTATCAAAGCTAATATGATCTGCTCGGGATCTTCCCATCCCGTAAGCATCATCAGCATTCGGCAGTACCTGTTATACTGCATATTCTGAGGTTCAATACCAAGATCAATAAGAGGAAGGATAACCGATACACCTACCAGTTCCGCAAATGCACCAACCAGTATTACGACAAAGAGCTCTGCCGCACGGATCTTGGTTCTATGAGGAAGTATATATAATATTTTCTTTATGATATCTTTCAACGTCTCTCCTTCCGGCAATCCCGGTAATGATATTGCAGATTTTATTCTGATAAAAAGATGTCTTAAAATCCGGCTATCCTTTTCCCTGAAATATGGAACAACACCTTGCTTAAGAAATCCGTATATTTCTTGATCCTGTCATTTCCGGATTTCTCTGCTTTATCATACGCTTTATAGACAAATCTGCACCATGCAGTATTTAGTGTATCGCCTTCAAGTTCCTTCTGAAGCCTGTAAACCTCAAATCGTCTGGCAGCATTATTCATTCCGGTCTTATTATCTTCATACATGCGATAAACAGCATAAGGCTTATGTGTATAGAGCGGTTTATATTTTTCGCACATTTCGGCAAAGAATTTCCAATCAAACACATAATGGTATTTCTCATCCAAAAGCCTGCCTTCGTTTTTCCAAAAACATGCCGGCTGAACAATATAATACCATCTGCGTATAACATCATCCTTAACATGTCTGTCAGACGGATTATATTCCGTCATCTTTTTATTTTTGTCACAGTACCAGGCATCACCTATAACAAGTCCGCATGCCGACTCACTTCCGGAAACACGTTTGTCATATTTTCTGAAAGATTTATCTACATGCTCCAAAACTCTGTTGTTGTAATAAAAATCATCTGAATTCAGCCATGCAACTATCTCGCCTTTGGCCATCCGCAGGCCTTTGTTTATCCCTTCTGCCTGACCGTGATCTTTCTCTCTGATATACTTTATCCTGTCATCCGTCGCCGCATATTTTTCCACGACTTCTTTTGTTCCATCTTCCGAACAGCTGTCGACAATGATATATTCAAAATCGGTAAAGGTCTGACCCAGTACCGACTCTATTGTATCTTTAATATAATCCACCTGTTCAAAGGTGGGTGTTATTATAGAAAATCTGACACTCATGTTTTGTTTATCAACTTTTCTTTGTATACTAGTGTGACCTCTTTTTAATTCCGTAATATAACCCCGGGAAAATCCGACTGACCATGTAAAATATGCGTCTCTTTGCATTCCATTTTCTCCGGGTACTTTGCTTATATTCTTTTTTATATCTGTCAAAAAGTGTCTTAACAAGATCTTTCCGATCCGGTAGAACCTTTTTTACTTTCCCATACATCAACAGTATTTCAGACAGATAGCAGTATTCTTCGCGGATCAGAAGCCTCTCTGCATTTTGATCTCCACTGTCGGCATATGTTTTATAGAAATCTCTTCTGTCGGCATAAGCATCCAGTATCTGCAGACGCTTTGGATTAAATTCACTTTGCATTATACTCCCACTTCGCATCGTATAATGATATAGCTTTTCATTTGTCCACCCAACACGTTTTGCCTTATACAGATACTTAAATGTTGTAGCTTCATCTTCATGTATACGTCCTTCAGGGTAGCGAATATCTCCAATAAGGTCACGTCTGTACATCTTGTTCCACGCAACTGTTATCGGGATATGTTCCCCACCGTAGAAATCCCATAAAAGATCAACACCGGATACCACTTTCGTTTTGCATCCACCAGCAGAACCATTCTCATCTTCCATCTCCGGATGTCCATATCTGATACCGCATACAGCCATATCACATTCTTCGCCTGCGCAGATGTCATAAAGTTTCTCCGTAAAGCTCGGATCTATCGCATCATCCGAATCTATATAACAGATATAATCTCCTTTTGCTATATCCGTGCCCGCGTTCCTTGCACTTGATAATCCGCCGTTACTCTTATGTATTACTGTTATTCTTTCATCTTTATCGGCAAATTTCTCGCATATCTTTCCGCTGTCATCTGTAGAACCATCATCAACTGCAATTATCTCCAGATTCGGATATGTCTGACCCGTTATACTAAGCAGACAGGCCTCTATATACTCCTGTACATTGTAAACAGGGATTATGATCGAGATTAAAGGTCTATTCTTTTGTAGATCTACTTTTGTCATTTTTTCAGATTATTGATGTATTCTCGCACGCGGCTTTCACTTCCGCTATGAAGCGTTCCCTCCGGATCAGCAAGCACCCACAGTCCATTGTCCGGGTAGCCTCCCTGCTTATCCGATGCTATCTTTAGATTCCTGTTAATATTTCCCGCCTCTCGCGAGAAAGAGCTGGGTGCCGTCATCAGGATATCCGCATAACACATATTTATAAAAGTATCCTGTGGATTTCCATCCAGTACAAATTGAACCTTTTTTCCATACTTTTCAAACTCACTAAAGTCTTCCTTATTCCCCTCCGAAAAAAGACTGATACTATACGGCTTATCAGCACCTATCATTTCGATAACCAAATCCAGGAGGCGAACATAATACTCATTATCGAGCCACATACAACGAAGCTTCTCATTACCTTCCGCCAATCCCGTACTTACATCACCACGTCTTATATGAACTGCTATATTTATATTCTTTTTGTCATATAATACCCTGTCACTTTGTCTTGCGGAAGAGACCCAGAATTTTTCCCTAATAAAATCATTTCCTATCTCATCGGAGTAACCTTCATTTTTTTGATCTTCACTGTTAAAAAAAACAATCTTCTTTCCTTCATAAGAATTGATTATCTGTTTGATCAGTTCACGGTCTGAATCCTTCGACGGATTATAATAGGGCAATACCACCTTTTTATAACCGGCCCCTAACAGCTCCGTAGCATATACTTCATTCTCACCCAAGCCAAGAGCTTCCTCCCATGCTGTGCTTGCCATGGGATAATATGCATACTCTATATCAAAAACCATCGCATCAATATATCCTGCTCTCCAGCTTCCGAGGCCATGTCCAAATCCGGCCGCATAATACGGACGTGCAGTAAAATAAAAAGATGTCTCTGCTCTGTCAGCATTTTTCGTACTATGATTCCTGTGTCTGTAGGAAGGATAAAAACAAGCTGCCTTTTCCCGTCCTCCGACCATGCTGAAAAACACATGACGAAGCTTCCTTAATGCCTTATCCCTTATACTGCTGTAATCATGTTTATAATTATTTTTCATCACTTTCAAAGATCAGAATAAGATCGTTTCCATAAGCGGTGACCCTGTCACATAAATGATACCCTTCCAGAATGTAATCCTCCGGATCTATAGGTTTACCGCTTTTCAATACTGATGCTATTTCAACTTCGGTCACATAGACTATCACATGATCAGCGCCCGCCTCTTTCGCCTCATCATAAGTCACCTCATCCGTAAAAGTGATCAATGATTGATTTTCTTTTGGAAAAAGATACAGGCATTCCGCCAGATTTTCATCCGTTAAAGCCACAGTAACCGGTTCATTTCTGTCTATTATCTTTTTCAATGCAAGTTTTCTGGTTATACCCCAGTAATCAAGTTCATACTTTTGATCCGCATTTACGATCCCAACCGGATTGATATATGCGATCTGAGCAGGATGACCGACAGCTACTATAACCACCAGCACCCAACCATATATCAAGGCAGATACTTTTAGCTTGCCTGATATATTCGAGTTCTTTTTTATTAGTGACAGATATAACCTCTTAATCCCAAAACCGCTCATAAATATGAGAAACGGATATACAAAAGTAAACTGCCTCCACCTGTTGTAATAGAGCATATCTGAAAAAGATGCATATACAAACAGCGGAGCCCATATAACCAGCGAGATCAACACCGGTATCAGTTCTTCTTTAACACTCTTATCACATTTTCTTCCGATAAGATCAACAGTACACTTTCCCGTATATATCATTGATATCAAGATCAAAATGTCTATGATCAAAGGAGTTGTTAAAAACAGATATTCGGGAAGATAATACCAGGGGTGTCCTTTTCCGGTATAAACGCTTCCATTGATATAGATATTTCCGTTCCATCTTTGGAAGTCCTTTGCAGAAAACAGCAGTTCCTTTGCGAAAGGAATAAAATTCTGAAACGCACTTGGAGTTACTATAATATAAATTCCAACCGTAACGACGGATATACCGATTATGTAGATCAGTCTCTTCCATAATTTATCGTTCCGTCCGTAAAACAGATAAAATGCCAGCATAACAGCACAGATCCAACCACCTATCACTCTGACATTGGTTGCAAGCGCTGCTGCGATCATAAAGATCACCAGCCAGATAAGTCTCCTTCCCACCAATTTTTTTCCGGAACTGCGGACAAACTTTAAGCCTCCAAGAAAAGCGATCATACATAATGATGCATATGTCATATCTTTATTGTTGTAATGTCCTGCCGCAAATATCACAGGTGTAAGGAAATACAGGAAGAAAGAGAAAGTGGCGATCTTAAAAGACTTCTGGCATTCACGGACTGCTTCAAAAAGAGAAAATGCACCGCACAGAAAAATAAGATAAGTCCATACACACCAGATATAATAACCGGCTGCCGTCTTCATATAAATATGTTCGAGCCATGCGATCGGATAATAAGGCGCCATTCCGTGATCACGATTGGGGTTTTCAAGAATGAACCCGTAATTCATGATCTCCTGATTAATATCAGATATCGGAAGTTTAAATTTTTGTGTTACCCTGAATATCAAAAGAGCAACATTTTGAAGCACATTTTCTCTGTTTAAATAGAAGTCAAAATGCTCGCCATATCCAAATGTCATAAGCAACCCCACGAGAGCTGCTGCAATCATCATGACTATCAGATATTTATCGGTTTTTGTGACTTTAGCCTTCATCTGTATTTCTTTCGTTTATAACAGTTTCCTTAATAGAGTAAGCCTTCCTCTGAGACGGAACATTTTCGGAATTGTAATATATCCTCATTAATATCTCGCTCATCAATCCGAAAATGAACATCAACACTCCCAGAACAACAAAGAATACTGTGAGCAGCGGCGGCATTAAATTATCTGTCATGTCACGGCCCATGGCAAACAATACGATTGCCCATATCCCGCAAGCGATACCGAGGCCAAAGAAGAATACGCCGAATCCTCCCATGATATGAAGAGGTCTTGAGGCATAATTATTCCAGAACCATACAGATATCATATCAACAAAGCCTTTAACTGTTCTCTTCCAGTTATACTTTGTCTTACCACTGGTTCTTGCTCTGTGATTAACAACTATCTCTCCCACACGATATCCTTTTATCTCAAGAAGCGCAGGAATAAATCGGTGCTGTTCTCCGTAAAGAGTCATACCCTCAAAGCAACATTTTCTGTAAATCTTCAAGGAACAGCCGCTATCATGGATATGATCCTTAACTATGATTCCTCTTAACAGATTCGCAGTACGGGATACAAATTTTTTCATAACTGTATCCTTACGGTTCTTACGCCATCCCGAAACAACATCCAGATCATTTTTCTCCAGATATTCTACCAGCGCCGGTATATCAGCAGGATCATTTTGGCCATCACCGTCCATTGTAACTATATATTCTTTTTCGGCCGCTGAAATTCCGGCATCCATTGCGGCTGTCTGACCGAAATTCTTTCTGAATTCTATATATTTGATAGGCTTCAGCTTTCTGCATATCTCACCGGTACGATCCGATGACCCATCGTTTACGAAAATTATCTCGTAATCGTAGCCGTTTTTCTCACATACGGTCTTTATCTCCGAATAGAGATTTTCAACATTGCCTTCCTCGTTATATACAGGGACAACAACTGATATTCCGGTCATTAATTTTCCTCCCGTAATTCTTCCGAATCTTTGATTGTTACTTCGGAATCACTCTCTTTTGTTATCTTATTTTTCTTTTTATTAAATACCAATAATTTACCAAAAATATAATTCAGAATAATGACAAGCACCTGAATGGTTATCTTGGAAATATTTTCATCTATCTTAAGCATGTCGACCATAAATATTACTCCGAAATAGTCAACAACACCGGTGAATCCCCTTGCCACAATAAACTTCAGGCATTCTTTCACCGCAGCCCCAAAGGATTCGCATCGGGAATGAAACACGTAATACTTGTTTGAAAAAAATGCCGTGACTTTGCTTAATACAATAGCAAATATGTTGGAGATCTTATAGTTGATCCCTAAGCTGTTGAGTACATAAAACACTCCGATGTTAACAAGTGATGTTACAACACCGGCCATACCGTAGCGAACGAGTTCACGGATTTTTTTTCCGGCTACGATTTTTCGTATCCTTTCAATCATTATTTTTCCGTACCTCTCAGGTAATAGTCACATTCTTTAATATCGTTAGTCCTTTGCCACTCTTCTACGAATTTCAGGATCTCAGTATTGTATTTTTCAGTCCCCTTATTACTTTCAAAATAATCCGTGGTCATCTCGTCCAACATATTATTGTATTTTTTCTTCAATTCAATACAAAATCTATCATTGAAACCTTTTCCAAGCATTTTATCCATTCGTTGTGTAGTAAGAAAAAATGCTTTTCTTGCCGTCTTAATCTGAGAATCGTTTAATCTATTAATGTCCTGGATATTTCCAAGAATATCCTCGTACTCTTTCAGTGTTCCGGGTTCAATAGTATATCCCAATCCCTTATAATAGGGGCTTCCTACAATAACAGCGGGGATACCGAAGCACGAAAATTCTGCTCCCGCATTTCCTCCTATAGTGATCAAAACATCTACAAAATTTTTTATACTTTCAGCACTGAATCGATCCTCAAGAAAATGCATATTGTCTGTCTTATACCTTTTGAAGAGGTCTTCTATCGAATCCTTGCTCTCATGATAAGCTTTTCTTGTAGGATGAGGTTTCAAAATCCAGTTAACATGATCATTTAAGGATGCTATTCTAAGGGTTTGCTCAGTCCAATCATAATAATCTTTGAAAGGAGTATCACCATAATTAAACACAGCATCTGTAAAAGTATGCGCCATTATAATAACGGTTTTTTTCTTCGGATTCAGTCCCAGTTCTGCAAATGCCTCTTCCTTACTCAGAACCTTTTTCCCCGCAAAAGCATGTCTATCAATATTTCTTCCATTTTTGCCGGCAAATCTATCTTCAAGTATCCTATTGATACATTCAAGATCTTCTTCTGAGACCGTATCAATATTCATTCTGACTTTCTCTTGAAGATCTTCAGATATTCTCTTTACTATTCCTTCTTCAGAAACTCCGATAAACCTTTCAGCCTCTTCACTACAATTATATACAACAGCACCGTTCCGGGAAAACAATGCCGTCTGCATCGCCTCATGATAAGCACAATCATCACAAATATCAAAAGATGGTTTATGATTTTTAAGATAATCTTCGAGCGTAAAATACATCCACAAAAGATGAAAGATTTTCTTAATACAGGTGTAATTTCGTATGCTTCTTATTGTAGAAATCTCAGATGTTCGTAATATATCTTCATAAATAGCTCTTCCAACCGGAATATTTCCGATGCTGAACTTTTTAAGCTTTTCTCCATCACCGTACATAATAACCTTAATGGTATACGCCAGTGCCCTAATAGCAGAAGAAATGTTCTTTTTATTTTCTTTTTCTATGCAATAATGTCCAACACCGAAAGAAGAAAAGAATTCAGTAAGATCTGAGTTTTCTCTCCATGTTATAGCAACAATATTTCCGCCATGCTTGCTTTGAATCCCTTTTGCAAACAGCAGCTTCGGTATTATCCATGCCACCTGCATTCTTACCATGGATAAATTTATGAAAATAGTTTTCCCTGATGAACTCAAAGAGTCATCAATATCAAATTTATCATCCACCCATAGTGAACTATTATAGTTAATAAATTCGTCTAATATTTTTTTGTTTATAGGAAAATCTTCATCTTTCATAATTTGCGATTTGGTAATGCTTTTCAAAAATCTTAATCAACACATTTTATCATTAATCACGAAAACATCTTCTACAGAAAAAGCTTAGTCTTCAGAATTACTTAACTTCAATACCATTTTTCCATCCCTATCATATGTAACCTTGTAGATTGTATCATCCGCAATATACTGTCCCATTCTATCAAACAAAGTCCAATAGTTTTCAAAGAAGAAATCACTGGATTTCCTTAAATAAACATATGTTATTTCTCTTTCCTTGAGCATTTTTTCAAGTTCTTCACATTCTATTGCTTGAACAACTTCTGTACTCCAGTTTTGAGGATTAGGTGTAAAATATATGCCGCTTAAAGAAGAGTACTCTGCTGGAAATACCTTCCACTTAAATTCTGATGGAAGATCTTTTGTTTGCATCATCTCTGTATCCAAGTAAAAAACCTTATCACCTTTTTCAAACTTGACCTCATCTTCACGGATACCACTTATCTCATTTTCCACTTTCGGTCTATTAAATATTGCACCTATAGGATCTGTAAATGCAAGCATGAATACGATTACCGCACCGGTTGGAAGAACATACCTTCTTTTTTTTCCTCTAATCATCATTGCGTCCGATATAAAAGAACAACAAGCCAAAGCTATCGCAGGAAACAGATACCAAGCCATTACTGGTTTGTCCTCTCCTTCACTTCTCAGATACAGCACATATACGGCACCAAGAATAACATAATATATAAATATTCCTGCATATACAGACACACTTATCAACAATCCCATATTATCAAAACTTTCATTATCCTGATCATTATTGCTCTTTTGTTTCTTATGCAAATATAGATACGCAGAAGCACATACAATAGCAAGAAAAAAGAAGATATCGTATACTCGTATCGCATACCTCCCCATAAGGAACTCTTCCTCCCCTATACCTGTGAATATTATTTTATTGTACTCATTCATCCATTCCACCACATTTATCAAATTAACGGATGAAGACCTTACATAATAGAACATTCCATAGCAGACACCAATTATCAGCAAAACTATGCCTATTAGCGACACTTCAGTATATTCTCTCTTGATCAGCTCATTCATACAAATAATGATCAACGCGAGTACCAGTGATATTCCCAGAGCTATAATGGGATACCATAATTCTAGACTTGATATTTCTTCTAGATCAAATCTGAACTTGCTAGGAATTAAGCTAATCAAACACCCTGCTATAAGAGAAATTAAAACCCCAGGCGCTTTCTTCCTGTAGCTTACCAATAATCCAGATGCCATCACGGGAATCGCAGAAAAGGCTCCATATCTCGTTGCCACACATGAAGCAATAATACTAAGCATAAGAGCAAATTCAGCTCCTGTCCCTGACCATTCCTTGCCTATCTTCAAAATCAACGCTAATGCATAGAATACAGCAGCCGCCTGGGGGCCAAAAAATTCCAGTCTGGAATACATCTCCTGAATCTTTATCACAGGTAGCAACAACATTATCACAAAAACCGATACATAATCATTATATGCTCGCTTTCTTCCCGTGACCCCGAACACAGAAACAAACCCCGCAAGTATAAATATATCCTTTGCAAATATGCATATATCCTCTCTAAACCCCGAACTAAGTTTCATAAAAAAGCAACACCAGAGAGGTATAAAAGGAAATGTATCATTCAAATCCCAAAATGACATATCCTCTCCCGCAAATGCGTTATATTCAAATAAGTATCTTACTGCCGGTCCCGAAAATACAAGTTCATCAGATCCTACAAATTGTCTACCCTGGCACAGAACCCATAGAATAGCTGCACCTATAATGAAAGCAACAAAGCCCGGGGTAAAAAAATACTCCTTTATAATTTCCTTTGATCGTAAAACAAGGAACACATCTGCAAAAAAAGCCACAACAGAAATAATGACAATAAAAAATATGCCTGTCATTATATTTCCAGAAAAACCAAAAAACATAAGAATGATTGTTATAAATACCATCAAAGGAAATAATACATATTCAGTTTTATTCTTTGTAACTATTGTTAAAAAAACTGTTATAGGTAAAAGAACTAATAAAGCCATATCATTCTAATCTCCACAGATTACTAATATATTCTTTATCTCCTGTAGCTAGAAGCTCCAATTTAACACAATTATCTTTATTGACTCTATATAATGAATTGTCTTTTATACTGTCTATACCACCTGCGAACATCTGGTAATAATTTTGTTTAAATTCATCGGTTATACTGTCAATAAATACATAATCATAAACACTCACCACTTCCGTTAGTTCTTCTAACGAAATCTGTTCCATCTGCCGGGAGAATCTTGTATAACGCCCCCCTGGAATAGATCCGGCTAGTGCCGGAAATGAAAAATATGGAAAATATTCTGAACCATACCTATTTTCTGTATCAATATAAAATATTTTGTCATTAGATGTCAGATTTAGCCCCGCCATTTCGTATACTTCTGTATACTCTTTTCTTCCTTGACAGAATTTCGCTATAAAAATATCTTCCTGATATTTATACGTTGACATAAATAATGCTGCAACCGTAAAAAACAATAATTTATTATTTCTTAACTTATCTTTTCTTACCAGTACATACAGTAAAAAAGAATAAATCGTCATAGAACCTGCACACATATATCTAACACTGCAATATACATAATTTAGTTCTTCTCTATTGTGATACAAATACATGGCAAACCACATAAAAAGCCATGCCATATAACCGCCTACTACAGCTACGGAAATATTCTTCATGTTTTCAAATTCATCATTTATATTCTTTACTTCATAGCACATATATATGATCAAACCTATTGCAAAAATAACTAAAACAATAAGTGGAAATGGTGTCTGATTCCAATGTCTTACCACTTTCCCATCAATTTCATTTGCATTGAAAAGCACTCCTCCAAAAATCCTCAATACTTTAATTGAATATCCATTCCCATACTTTCTGTCAAAATACCACCTTGTCAATGCAAAACAACTTGTAGGAATCGCCGAAAAAAGAACAGCAAACCATATATATTTCTTCCTATCAATTAATTCCTTTAATAACCAACAGATTACTCCTGTTACATACCATGCAGCAAAAAAAAGAACTCCTGTATATGATGCTTTTAATGAATCTTGTCCATTGGTCCACTTATACAGTCCAAAACCGCAAGATGTTATAGAAGCGGATAAAAAACACAACGTCGGTAATATGTTCTCTCTAATTTTTTTACCGGCGCTTCTATAGCCAAATATCCTCTCAAAAGTTAAATAAGAAAGACATGAGGTCATTGCAAAGCCTGCTGCCCCTCCAACTCTCTTTATCACGGAAATTATAATCAACGAGCATGCTGCTTCTATAATGTATACAAGATCAATCTTTTCTCCCTTATATACCTCCAAAATCATGAATAAACCAAAGATTGCCGTAACTGCAGTCGCTGTATCAATATAATACACACTTATCGATTCTTCATAATTAATGTTTAATAGGGAAAAAACCGCTCCAAAAAGCAGTAAAAATTTTATCCATTCATTTTTCTTAACATACTTAAAGATGGGAAGTAATGCAGTTACACAGTAAATAAAATATGACATCATACATATCCCATCCGAATAATCAGGCCAAAACTTCAGACAAAAATAAGACCAGGAAGGAACGACAGGTGCAACATACAACAACGAACCGGCCCATTCGGTCATTTTTCCTCCGAGATCATCATTCATCCACATATTAGCGATCTGAGGCCCATATACACGATCCACATCAGAGCCTATCAATGCGAACCCGCTATACATAGCAGCTGCAATTATATAAAAAAGGACCAAGGCAAACGATCCCGAAGTAAACACGGCACTTTTGAATCCCTGTATATCTCGTCTTATCGACCGGATACATATCACAACAGACGCTGCTATAAGCAGACAGTTTACATATACTCCATATAACGTTGAACCAAAGATACCGGACAATATAATATTAAAGATGATAACGCATACCGAAAAAAAAGACATTTCTTCAAATTTCTTTTTTGTTAGTACGGCAAGCGCTGCAGAGAGCGGAAAAACCGCTAATAATCCCATAATCCCTTATCCTTAACAGATGATCTGTTTGTTAACATACAATGATCACTTTATTTTCTCTTTTAGAATATTTAAATAGGTGATAATAGTGATTGCCAAAAACCACTTGTTTTTGAGGCACATTCTGGTTCTTTTCTCCTGAGAATGAGCTACACCCATCATAGATAATTCATTATTGATCTTTTTTATTTCCGGCAATAGACAAAAATCTTTAATTAATCTGTACCCTTTAAATATACCCTTGTTGGCAACAGTCCCTTTTATGCACCCAAACATCAAAGCAGAATACATACCATAAAATATATCCATATGATCCGTCAGTTTTTGTTTCATTGAGACAAATAAGATATCGCATCCCTTAAAAGATGTATCGCTTCTTGTTGCGGATCCGGAATTGACATAGTAGTAATAACAGGTATCCTTTACAAATGACACATTTTTACATTTTTTTAATACATCAATCGAAAATAATGCATCTTCAGATACGCGTATACCCTTAACAAAGGTCAAATCTCCATATACATCCGTTCTGTAAAGCTTTCCCCATACTTTTCCCTGCAACCATAAATCATTAGTTAAACAATTATATGGTTCTTCTGTCAAAGAGAGGGCTCCGGATACATAATGAAAGGTCTGCTGTAAAAGTGCCTGACGATTTTCATCATCAACCATAACAGTACACTCATACTTATTTCTCGCATGAGCAATCTCACTATTATCTGTATCTGAGATCAATGCAAATTCAGCGATACACAGATCGCTTTCGTTTGCTTCGGCAGCATTCAATAATCTTTCAACAAAATCAGGCGAACTATAGTCATCTGCATCAAAAAAACAGAAATACTTTCCCTTGACATACGAAAGGCCAGTATTTCTTGCTACAGATACTCCCGCATTCTCCTGATGTATCACTTTGATACGAGATCCATTTTGTAAGGAATCAAGGAAATCTGCCACCTCTGATCTGCTTCCGTCATCAACTATAATATATTCACAATCTGAATACGTTTGTTCAAAAACAGATTTAAGAGATTTAGATAATAAAGATATATTTGTGTTGTATACCGGTATGATCACGGACACTAAAGGATTTTGTTCACTCATCCTCTAAGTTCCCTACGCTTCTTCATCTCAGATTCATAAAGCTTCTTTTCACCAGTTCCCAATGTTTCGAGAGAGCTGGTTATACGCTTCTTTAACAGTGACATGGCCTGTACTTCAAGGCTTGCTTTCTGATCCGATCCCCACATCTCATGAGACAACGTTACATGTCTTTCTATCACGCAGGCTCCAAGCACTGCAGCAATAACTGATGGTTCCAGATTGGCCTCATGTCCGCTGTAGCCTACCAGACAGTCATATCTCTTCTTCATCTCGGGTATGAGACGGAGATTCAGCTCATTATTGGGCGACGGGTAGGTAGAATTCGTGTGGCATAT
>Ga0256407_10003639_pt1 | contig 27058 bp, 14 predicted proteins | sample RumenRJG_04DNA_FD_193489 | JGI IMG/M metagenome (GOLD analysis project Ga0256407, IMG submission 193489) | Bovine rumen microbial communities from Lethbridge, Alberta, Canada - RJG_04 | ecosystem: Host-associated > Mammals > Digestive system > Stomach > Rumen | place: Canada: Alberta... | reverse complement strand
ACTTTCTCCGCTTGCTTCGGCCAGGCATTCCTGGAGCTGCATCCCACAAAGTATGCAGAAGAGCTGGTTAAGAGAATGGAGAAGAGCGGCGCCAAGGCATACCTTGTCAACACCGGCTGGAACGGCACAGGCAAGCGTATCTCCATCAAGGATACCCGCGGCATCATCGACGCCATCCTCAACGGCGACGTCCTCAAGGCTCCCACCAAGAAGATCCCGATCTTCAACTTCGAAGTTCCCACAGAGCTTCCCGGTGTTGATCCCGCGATCCTTGACCCTCGCGACACCTATGCAAATCCTGAAGAGTGGAACGAGAAGGCAGTTGATCTTGCAAACCGCTTCATCAAGAACTTCGTCAAGTACACCTACAACGATGCCGGCAAGGCACTCGTTCCCGCAGGCCCTCAGCTGTAATGATCGGCTGAAATGCGTTCCGGTGCCCTACCCGTATAAGAAAACCCGGAACCGGCCGATGAAGGTCAGGCTCTTTTTCCATCAGGCTGTATGACCGTCATCTGATCCGGATTCCGATGAAAAGAGGCTCCAGAAAGGCTGCCGCATCCAGCAGGATGCGGCAGTTTTTTTATGACACGGCCCGTGAAATGTATTTTCCGCCATGCGGCGGACACGGGCCGGTCGGGGGATAGAGGGCAGCATATGAACTGCATAGCAGTTCATATTGACGCCTCTGCCCTATTGCCGCGGGTCCTGTTTTTATGCCTCCCGAGCGCCTTGGGAAACGATTACTGAAGCCATATGCCGGAGAGTCAAAAGACGGAGTCCTGCTGATGGACTGTTCAGTACATTTTTGACTGCGTTTCTGTATATAAATTAAAAAATATCTAATAAAAGGACAGATAAAATAGAAAAAACAGGTAAATTAACAGATAAAATCAGCAGAAAATGAGAAAAAGATAGTCTTATTTTTACTAAAATATAGTAAAAAAACAGGCCGATTCGTTCACATTTTCTTCATGTTTTGACGCCTTTTTTGATATGGGGAGGGTATAATGTTGACTAAGATTATACCTGTCCTTATTGGGATGAGTATATCTTGCCGTCGGAAAACAGAAATGTATTCCGGCAATCGATTGAAAGATCAGGTGATCCGGGGCAGAAGGAAAACCGCCCGTGCTGCAGGCTTGACCTCAATGCGGAACGGATATCCCGGAGCCGGCTTATCCCTAGGGAATCATGAAAACTGTGGTGCCCCCCGGTTCTTGTGATTCAAAGGGATTACGCATCGACACAGCCTCCTGTAAGCGGCTCGAAATCTTACGGCCGCATATAGGACAGCTGGTAAAAACCTGATTTCGCTGCGCAAAATGTGCTGGCAGACGACACGTGGGCCTGCCAGACGTGATTGACGCCGACGGTATGCGGCACTGCTGCATCAAATCGACGCCTATGATCAGAAAGGAGGCGGTCGCAGACTTATCCGGGAACACTCTTGTTTTCAGTCTTACTTCCAGTTAAATACATCTTCTGTTGCATTGCTGCAGTTTGCCGGACGGATTCCACGTGGCCGCACACAGCAGCACCGCACGTGCCGGAAGGCAGATGCAGGTGCGCAGGGAAGCAAGAGGGTTTTGAAAATGGATTAATCTCTACAGGAAAAACCGTTCGACCCGCGAAGCTGGCGAGGGAGAAGGACACCTGTCCTCGAGACGCGTCAGCCTGAAAACAGCCGTTCATGACCGGCTGGAGCCAAAGCCGAAAACCGGCCCGGTCCCCCGGGGATTCGGGCGGAGAGAAGCGGCGGCCAGAGACGGGCGAGACGCATCGGACATCGGATAAGTCAAAGGGAGAGAAAAAGCGTAACTGTTGGCATTGCCGATTATGGAAATAGATTTATGGAAATAATTGGCACACAAAACCGGTTCAGACATACGGCATGAACTGCTTCAGTCAGTGGAGGAAGAGCGCTGGTCCCCGAAGGAGACAGACGCAATTACCTGTAAACGCCGGGTCTGGACCAAGAAACATGTAACATTCTATTCTATTCGGAAGGTTTACCTTCCATGTCTGATCCGGCACCGCCGGTAAGACACCGTCACTTCAATTGTTGGGTGACGCATAAATATTTTAACAACATGGTCGCCTGACGAAAAGAGATGTGGGAAGGCCTGGCCTCCCGAGAAAGGATAAACTATGAAACGAATTAAAAAGATGATGGCTTTGGCGCTTGCCATGGTAATGGTACTGGCGATGAGTCTGCCGGTATTTGCACAGACTGTAGGTACTGCAGCTGAAGGCAAAGGATCGATTACAGTTCGTAACGCTGCAAAAGGTGAGACCTATAAGGTTGTAAAACTATTTGATGCGACACTGTCAGAAGATGGTACTGGTATCAACTATTCTGGTACTATTCCGGATGATCTGAAAGATTATTTTGTAAAGGACAGCATCGGAAACATTACAAAGAAGAGTGGTGTTGAAGATTCCGCTTTAATCGCTGCTGTTCAGGCTTGGGCGAAAACTCAGTCGGCAACAGCCGAGGCTGAAAGCAATGGTTCAGAGTTAACTTTCGCTGGACTTGATTATGGCTACTATGCTGTAACATCTACTCAGGGTGCTGTGGTTTCTGTAGACTCTACTATGCCTGATGTTACCATCAATGATAAAAATACTAAAACACCGTCAGCTGATAAAACAGTAGATGATACTTCCTACAGTATTGGTGATACAATTACCTATACCGCAACCTTTGATACAGCAAACTGGCTTGGCGAAGGGGATGCATCGAAGCAGGTTCTTGAATACGTAATCGAAGATACTCTGCCTGAGTATCTGAGCAATGTAAATGTTACAAGCATTACTGTTGGTGGTACGGCTATCACAACACAGCAGTTCACAAACAAGAAGATTACGCTTGAATGGGCTACTGAAGATGCTGGTTCTGATCCTAAGACATATACTAGCAAATATTCTAACGGTGCAAAGATTGTTATTACGTATACAGCTAAGCTGACATCCACTGTAAATGTAAATGCTGCAAACAAGAATACAGTAAAAATCACTCCGAACGTTTGGAATCCGGATACTAAGACCAAAGAGCCTTGGAATGAAAGTTGGGATGATGATGCTGAAGTAACTACCTATGCTGCAGCTTTAAAGAAGACTGATGGATCGGCCGTATTAGATGGTGCAGAATTTACTATTGCAGGACTGACAGTTACAAAAGATGCTGATGGAGTTTACACAGTAGTTTCTTATGATTCTGACAGCACAACTCCAAGCGCAACACTTACCACTAAAGATGGTATGCTCTACATCATCGGTCTTAAAGAAGGTACTTCTCTGAGTGTTACTGAGACAAAAGCTCCAGAAGGCTATAACAAGCTTGAGAATCCGATTACATTAACACCGCAGGTACTTTCGAAAGAGGTATACAAAGCTTCTGGTACTCGTTATTATGATGCGGATGGTAACCTTGTTGCTGAGGAATCTTCTTCTGAATCTAATAAAACAGTAGAAAAGAACCTTACTGAATTGGATGCAAATGCTGTAGAAGTAGTCAACAACAAGGGTACAGAGCTTCCGAGCACTGGTGGCATCGGTACCACAATCTTCTACACAATCGGTGCAATCCTCGTCCTTGGCGCAGGCGTTGTCCTGATCACTCGCAGAAGAATGGATGCTTAATGACTCATTCATGAGTTTTACGCGCACAAAACATGTATCTTAGGCTGCTTGTTCTATGTAAGGGCAGCATCTGCCTTCCACATGCGTGCATTACATCCTGACGGAATTTATATCTCAGTGGTGAGCATAACAAGATAAAAAACCAGCAGGTCACTGGATCGCCCGCCGCCTCTCGCGGCTGCGGGTGATCCCCCACTGAGTTATAGAAAGACACATAAAGGCCAGGAGCTGAGAGGACCATGTGCTGCTCGCCTTCTGGCCTTTTTATCAAATAAAGTTCTCTTATATAAAAGAGCAAACTCATACAAAAGATCTTACTCACACAAAGGATCACAAAGTCTTTTGTACCTGACCATATCTGCTTATGAAAAGCAGGCATCCGCAGACGCCTGCAGAAGCCGGAATGGATATTTCATAAACCGATATGGGTTGGCACAAATGAATTGTATTCATATACAAACCACAGCTCCGGACAGTACCCCCATCCTGATTAATCAAACACTCAGCGATGTGTGGGATATATGAACCGGGAGCACGTACGGAAATACATATTTTACTACATCGGCTGCGTACTTCTTCCAGGATTGGTTGACAGCCTTTTTTGCATCTATGTGTCAGACATCGGGGGTTCGCAAGTGAGTCGGAATAACAACCTTGCCGGGCAGCGGTTCGGCAATTTAGTGGCCGTGGAGGCCACAGCAGGACGGAAAAACGGTTATACCATTTGGAGATGCAGGTGCGACTGCGGAAGAACAGCAGAAATCGCATCGAGATCTCTGAAAAACGGATGGACGACAACCTGTGGTGATTCCGCATGTAAATATGCCGCAAAGGAACAGAAGCTTCGGGCCCGGTATGAAGATCTGACCGGAAAGCGCTTCGGAAAGCTGCTCGTCCGCGGAATGCTGGCGGAACGAAGCAGTACAGGACAGGTTCTCTGGGATTGCCTGTGTGACTGCGGAAACACTGTTGTCGCCCCGACAGGGCAGCTGAAGGCTGGCTACCGCAAGAGCTGCGGCTGCCTTAGCAGCCCTCCCCTTAAAGACTGGATCGGCAGGAAATTCGGGTGGCTGACAGTGACCGACTATGACGGCAAACGCGGAGGCAAGCATTTCTGGAAATGCTCCTGCGACTGCGGAAATGAAACGACCGTATGCCAGTCAAACCTCAAGAACGGGCACACCATCAGCTGCGGCTGCCAGAATAAACTCCATGAAGCCCGGACCATGGTGGACGGAACCTGCGTGGAGATTCTCAGGAGCGCAGTAGAGAAAAAGACGCTCCCCAGCAATAACAGTTCCGGTGTCAGGGGGGTTTATAAAAGCAAACGCACCGGCCGCTGGTGCGCACAGATCACTTTTAAAGGGAAAACAAAGTATCTTGGCAGTTTTGAAACCCTTCAGGAAGCAAGAAAAGCCAGAGAACGCGGTGAAGAGATTTTTGAAGAGTTTCTGGAAGAATTTGACAGCATTTCCGATAACCTTCCGTCAAAAACGGAAAAGGAAGGAAAAATGCGAGACAGAAAAATGCTGTGTAAACACAGATAAGCACTGATTAACAGATTTATTTTTATAGACACAAAAAGCAACTGTAGTTGTTATTTCCTCGAGAGAAAGAGCCGTAATTATGAAAGCATTACTTAGAAAGATCAGACAGATACTGAAAGACCGCAGGACGCGCAGATTCTTAACAAGATTCGTGAGCGGAGTTGCGGCTATTGTAGTGTTTGTAACTACATATGCGCTTGTACTCCCGGCAATCACCATGGAGAGCCAGGCAGAATGCGGTATTGAAGCTCACCAGCATGACGACAGCTGCTATTCGGAGAATCTGATCTGCGGTCAGGAAGAGTCCGAAGGGCATCATCACACAGATGACTGCTATACAGTGACCAGGGAGCTGGAATGCACTCTCGTGGAACATCAGCACTCTTCGGAGAACGGTTGTTTTGATGAAGAAGGCAATCTCGTGTGTAAGCAGGAAGAGCATACACATTCGGACTCCTGCTATAAAGAGCACCGGGAACTGACATGCGGACTTGAAGAGACCGAAGGTCACCACCACACGGCTTCTTGTTATGAGAAAGTTCTGACCTGCGGAAAGGAAGTCCACACCCACTCGGCGGCGTGCTACAAAGCCGATTTGGAGATTGAGTCTGCAGCAGTGGCATCGACGGGCATGACAAGCGCCGCAGCAGTACCCGATTTTTCCGATAATGACTACGAGGCAGAGGATTCTAAGGACGACTCCATTGTAAGCGAATCCCTGGATGAAGAGGATGCGGATGACGCTATCACCCCTGAAAACAATTCAGAGGATAAAACAGATGCTGATGCTGACATAAAGGATGAAAGCGCGGACCAAAACGATACCAACGCCGGATCCGATAATGTTGACAAGGACGGTAAAAAAGATAAAGACAGCAGCAAGGAAGGGGAAGAAGCCGCTTCCTCTTTCTCGACCGGTTTTGCCGCAGATGAAGATACAGAAAACGGGGATGCCTATATCCCTGAAAAGGATGCTCTGGATTTTAACACTGTCCTGAACAGCCGCACCGGCATTTACTACCATCACGTGGCGGAAGATGAGGAAATTGAGGACAGCTCTGCCATCACAGACTGGAACAAAGCGGACAAGGATACGAAGCTGAATCCTGAAGATCTCATCCGTATATACCTGAGCTATACGCTCCCCAAAGACACTATCAACGCGATCAACGACATATCCAGATACCGCCTCCCGGATACACTTCATCTGACAGATGAACAAATCGAGGCAATCAACAACTGTGAGAACGGTATTTCCGCGCAGTACATAGATTATGACAACCTTGAGATCACAGATCCAGAGCGTCATGCCGCCTATCTTGGTCTGGAATCTGTTGAAGGCAAACGGCTCCCCGGCGAAGAACTGAAAGGGGACAGCCAGGAGTTTATCAGTGCTGTGGTCAGGGCAGAAAAGATCTATGATGAAGACAGCGGCGAGTACGAAGGGACTGATCTGATCTTCACCTTCAGCCCCTATGCCGTCGAAAAGAATGCTCACGCATATGATAAAAAAGGACAGCCGACCAGGGCAGGCGAAGAAGTGACCGGCTGGCTGACCCTTGACTTCAACATGGGACAGCTCGACTGGACTGAGGACAATACTTCCAAGATTATTTTTGCGGAAGAAGACGATGAGAATGATATCTCCGAAATCAGTACAGTTCTGAAGCAGGCTGATTCTGAGGACGCTGAAACAGATGAAAGCGCCGCGGATGGTGCAACAGAAGCCGCTGCCGAATATGCGACCGAAGAAATCGCCACAGCAGCCACAACCGCTGCGGAAACAGCGGCGGAAAACAGCACTGAAACTGCAGCTGCAGATACTGCCGCCACAGCAGCTACAGCCTCTGAAACAGCAGCAGAAAGCATCAGTAAAAAGACTGACGCTGACGCTAAAAACGATTCCGAAAATGGAAAAGACAGTAAAGATGAGATAACAGCTGCCAACTACCCCGCAGCTGTCTTTGACGACTCCATAACCGTCCGCTCCGGCCGTCTCGATACCGACCTTGTCGATACGGACATTCCGAAGAAAACAAAGATGACCGTCCATGTCGAAGCCGACGAAGGTACATTCCCTGAAGGCACGAAGATGGTCCTCAGCACCGTCGAAGACCTCAGCGCCGTCGCCGAGGCAGTCGGCACTGCCGTTGACTCCAAAACCCGCGGTTTCCAGGCTGTAGACATTACTTTCTACGACAAAGATCCTTCTGAAGAAGACGCGAAGGAGATTGAGCCCCTGAAACCTATCAGGGTCTCGATTAAGAGTGACGAGATTAAAAAAGCTGCCGAGGATTCCTCCACAGCTCCTGTTGTAGTGCACATCGAAGATGACAACACCGCAACGGAAATTGAGAATACAGCGTCCAAAACAGACAGCGGAACAATTGAGATTGAGAAACCTGCCGCAGATCCGGAGAACACCAGTGATCCTGCCATTCAATCCGATTACGGACAGGACGATGGATCTGAAAAGAATACAGATTCTCAGGAAAGTAACAACAGTAAGGAAAATAACCCCCCTGTTGCTCCAACCGTTGAGAATAAGGATGAATCCACAGACAGACAACAGCCTGCAGACACGAAAGAATCTGTAGATACAGATAAAACTGCAGTCACAGATGAATCCGCAGATATAGATAAAGCTACAGACAACTTATCCGAGAACGAGGAAAATGCAGACAGAGCAAGCACAGGCGATACCGTTGAATTTGAAGCGGACTCCTTCTCTATTTACGCAATTGTCTATACTGTGGACTTCCACTGGGAAGTGGACGGGAAAGTATATGAGATTTCAATCCCTGGAGGTGGATTTTTAAGCTTTGAAAAGTTAGTTGAGATACTAGGAATAGCAAAAACTGATAAAGAGGCAGAATCTGGGAATAATCAGAGGGCAAAGAGCGAGTCTGATGCTGCGGAAGAAACAGAGAATAGTGATGAGATGGCTGAAAACAATGAAGCTTCAGAATCTACGGAAGATATAGAACCTGACAAAGAGACAGAGAATACTGATAAAATTGTATCCGCAAGTGACGATTCTCAAATTAATGAGATTAGCGACGAATTAAACAAGAAAGATATATTTTTACTCGCACTGAAAGATGTGCGGGTCAGCGAAGAAACAAAAGAGTTCGTTGCCAAAGTAGACCATATTGAGTTTTCAAATCCTGAGCTGCTGTGGGTTGATAAGGCTGAGAAAGAATGCACTGTAAGTGAATTAAAAGAGAATAATAATCTGGAAGTACAATACAGTGATGAGTTGACGGAAGAACAGATTGATGAAATCAATGCACAGACAGTGGAAACCGGTGACTGGGCATTGATCAGTTTGCAACAGTTTTATACGGAAGAGACTCTAACGGTGACCATGACTAACGGGAAGACATGGACAATAAGGGTAACTGATGCCGTAGCTGAAAATCCTGTCAGAAATCCGGGTACGGTTAATACAGTCGACACTTACGCTGACGGAGTGAAGATGTGGCTGTTTAATTATGATACAGACGGCAACCTTGATGATAGCAGCAATAAGATTAAATTTAACGGGACTGATCATACCGGAAAGGTGGGGTTCAATAATAATACTCTCGCAAGTGATGGAATTAATGGCTATAGCGGCTTGAAATTCCTTGGTTGGGGATCAGATAGTGACTACAATATTACCAGTAATGTAGATATTAATAACTTCACCGGCTTGGATGAGAGCGGCCAGGGGAAAGGAAATAAGATCAAAGCTCTTCAGGGAATTGTTCAGAATTCACTCGATGAGAATGGGTATCCTGTGTTGAATTCCCAATATAGCAGTACCTCTTTAGATTACTTATTTGATCCGACTGCCAATACAAATGATCGCGTTGTGTACGGAGGAGAAAACGGAAATGTAACTAACCTGTTCCGTAAAGAAAACGGATATTATAAATTCGACAGTAACCAGCACTATGCTCAATTTGACGGAGATCATACTTTTACAGTATATGATACGACTATTCCGCAGACGGATAAAAACGGTAATAAACATAATCCGACAAGAGCTGTTGGTTTCTTCCCGTTCAATTCCTATAACAATATGCTGGGGATCTGGGATACAAACCAAAATCAAAATGGGTCACACACCCTTTACCTGAACCCGGATCGGGACACATCAAAAACAGATCGAGCAGGAGTAAAAGATCTTGATCATCACTTCGGTGTGATGCTGGAAGCTAAATTTGTACTTCCGGCGGATGGTAAGGATGAAAATGGGAATCCGATCAGATTTGACTTCTCCGGTGACGATGATATGTGGGTGTTCATCGATGATGAGCTAGTTTTAGATATTGGAGGTATCCATCAGCCTGTTTCCGGAACCATTGATTTCCAGAATGGAAAAGCCTACGTTGTAGGTGACCATACAGTTGCCGGTCATTCTGATAACACAGGAACCAATGCCGTAGCAACAGCCTACGGAGCTGGAGTGACCCGAAATTCTACAGGTGATGGCAATTACTATTTTTACAATGATGATTCTGTGGGAAAGAAAGTCCAGTTGGGTGACGGTAAAGTTCACACCATGAAGATTTTCTATATTGAACGAGGCGGCTGTGATTCCAACTGTGAGATCACATTCAACCTGCCAACCGTCAAGACAGGTAATCTGGATTTGAAAAAGGTCTGGGGTGATGTGGAGCGTCAGGCGGAAGAAGTCTACTATACGATAACTGCAAACTATAAAGAAGCAAGTGATGCAAATAAAAGGGATCTGGCAAAATTCTTTTCGACTATGAAGGAGAAAGAATTAAGCCAATATGGTCTGACAAAGGATAATATTAAACAGATCGATGCAAACAATGACGGAGTTCTTGACAATAATGACCCGTACGTGTTTGTGGTAAAGGGGAGTGATTGGGAGTTAAAGCTTAAACAGCTTCGTATATGTCAGGACAGTCTTCAGAACGGAAATTTGACCCATGATCAGGTACCGTTGACCTATACGGTATTAGAGCGTTATGCACTGGTAGATGGGAAAATTGTGGACGCAACGGATCAGTATTCGCAGGCAATAGAGAAATCCGGAGCTCCGCTGCCGAGTACAAGCGACATCATACTGGGAGAAAATGACGTTTCACTCTGGCAGGATACAACAGGAAACAATGCCACCTTTAAAGTGACAAACGAGCCGGGTATGAATGTGACGGTCAACAAAGACTGGGCGCAGGACTGTGATCCGCTTAGTGACACAACAATTACAGGTGTTGTCAAACGTTATAAGTTGGTTGATAAGGGAAATACATTGACCATTCAGTCTGTGCTGGAAGATACGGATAACAGTGGAATCGACTTCAGTGGGGTTACATATACCATTATGAAGAACGGTCAGCAGGTAGGAGATCCGATTTCCTTTGCTGAAGCGCAGGCGGGTAAGAACTTAGAACTTCCTGACAGTGGACCGTACACAGTTGTGGAAAATAATGTACCCGGAACACCTCAAGGATACAGTGTGGTACATAATCCACAGAACCAACAGCATAATGTTACGCTTGATCCAAACGGCAACACAACAGTGACTTTTACCAGTACATATAAACAGGTAAATAAACCCAGTAACAGTACTTATTTGATTCGTGACTACTATTATTACAATTATCAGGGCGGTAAAGACCTGAACAGCGGCAATATAGAGTTCCCTGTGGGAGCACGGGTCACAATGAAGTTTAAATGCAGAAATGGATACTGGTCAAGCCGTGATATGAAGGCTGAGTATAATGGGGAAAGGATCAACATTACTGCATCGGCAAAAGATAATAATCAAAACTTGGAGTTTACCGTTGGCCCCTTTACCGTTGTGGAAAACGGACGATTAGTGGTTGATGTTAATACGAACGGGAACAGCAATAATGATGGGTTTGTCTCTGGCAGTGTAAACTTTACACAGGTGAGGTCACTGCATAGTAATTTGCGGGCTATGCGTATGCCATTAAAGGCAGCGCCGCAGAAAACAGATCTGACGTTTTCACAGGAATTGAATGAAACTACTTTGGCTTCTTTGCCGGCCGCACCTGAGGGAAAACACTATGTTTTGGATAATTGGAGCAAAGAAGTTAATCTGGATGCTGCTTCAGACTGGACAAAAACCGTTGCTGTTGAAGTAGGAAATAACTATGGAGATTATTATTATTTCCTTGCGTCAGTTACAGAGCATAATGTTACTCAGGATACCCAGGGTACTATAGCAACGAACAATGATGGAAGCATTCGTTTTGCTCATAAGCATGCTGATAGTAATCTGCCGTTTGAAATTGAGAATAAACGGGCAAAAGGGGCGCTGAAAATCACCAAAAATGTAACGTATAATAATGGGGCAATCGGCGATATTCCTGAAGGAAAAGAGTCTTTAGTTGATAAAGAGTTCAAATTTACTGTTACAAAGGATGGGACACAGATTGAGGGCAGCCCGTTCAGCATAACGATTACAAATGGAGCCTCACAGAGTCTGACTATACCTGATTTGGAGATGGGTAATTATGTTATCACAGAGACCGATTCAAAAGGACTCGAACTTACTGCCTATACTGGTGGAATAAGTCAGGATAGTACAACAAAATCTGTAACGGTAACAGTCACTGCAAGGGATAACACGGCTGCACAACCTACAGCGCAAGCTTTCTTCACCAATAATTATTCTGAAACGGATATTATTGTTAAGAAGGTGGATCAGAATAAGGCAGCTGCTAATCCTGAAGATGCTGAACGATTTATTGCAGGTGCGAAATTCTCATTGCTGGATGGTGATGAACGTGCTGTAACAGGATATAAGGTCATCAATTTGAAAACCAATCAAGAAGTAGTAATTGAAGATAACAAGTTTGTTGTCCCGCTTGAAGGAGTAAAGATAATAGGACTGCTAAATGGAAGCTATGTGCTTAAAGAACGGGAAGCTCCTGCCGGTTATATTATTACAAACAACACTACAGCCTTCACGGTGGCGGATGGAAAGGTTACTGCGGGAGGCAATGGTTTAACGTTTGAAATCCCCAATCCCCCAGGTGCAGCCCTCCCGAACACCGGTGGCCCCGGTACTAACAAGATTTATCTCCTCGGAATCATGCTTTCAGGCATCGCCGGAGCAGGTCTGGTGATGAGAAAACGCAGAAGAGCAGCATAATCAAAGCACACGGCTCTTCACGATCCTCGGCAGCATCCTGATCCTTGGAGCAGGCGTTCTGCTGTGGAGGAGACGGAGAACGCTTTAACACAAGGTTAACAGAGAAGCTGGTCTCAGAAATGGGATCAGCTTCTTCTTTTGGAGCGCGATTAGATGAGCCTAACCACAAGATATAAAGTGACGCCGCCCAGGACTGTGCCGGACAGCGTCGGTGTGATCATTTTGGTTCGTTTACTTTCTCCTGATAGAGTTTCATCAGCCATGCGACACAGGCTGCCTCGTCGGTCTCTTTGATCGGCATGCCGTATGCCTGCATGACGGCTCGGTCATTGTCCATATGAGCTTTGCGGAGCTCTGGCGGCATAAAAGTTGGATCGTACAAATCAGCCAAGCAAGAATTCGAATAAAGAGAGCGGGCATCAAGGATTCCCTGTGCAGTTTCTGCTATACGCTGCTTTTCCTTTTCTGCTGGCTGTGGCCATGGGAAATTATTGTACACAGAAGCCTGGTATCTGAAATCAGACTTTATTCTACCACAGACCACTCTAACCCAAGCCATATGAACATTCGATGTCAAAATACCAAACTCATAGAGCCCCAGATCCGGAATAATAGTACATGCATCACCGGCTATTATTTCAGGCTGTATGAATCCAAATGGGATATATCGCCTTGTCTGTGAAGAATGCCTCGGAATCACCAAATATGTGGACTTGGGCTGGCGTATCTGGCAAAACAGATAAGGAAGATCAGCTTTTTTCTTTACTCTGTCAATTTTACTTTCAGTTCTGAGTTGCCGGACACGTTCTATTCGCTCTTTTACTTCTGGAATATTTCTGATTTCGGACAAGTCGGCCTTATCCAGCCAAAGACAATATCGGGAGTACTGGCCGATCCGATCATGTAGAAATTCGTGAGCGCCAATGAAGGGTTTAATGTATTTAGCCAGGACAGGATACTTCGCAACCAGCGTTTCTCTTTCCTCTGCATCAAGGATGAAATTCCCATAATCCATTGGTTGAGAGCCTGTGGTCATTTTTGGCAACGAGCCCTGCGGCTTGTTTGTACGACTTTCAAGCCATACATCAGGAGCAGCAATGATATAGGGGTTGATATGATCAACTTCTGTCACATCCGAACCATCAAATAGCTTTTTAGGCTTCCGGACAGACCCGTATGTGAAGCCTACAATGACACAGTGGACATGGGCTTTCGAACTTGCTTCGCTGTCCCAGATAAACGTCGAATAGGCGAATTGGATCTCCGCTTTATGATCGACAACGAGCTGTTTCCAGAAAGCGGGTACAGATTCTCCTTGGCAAATAGAGTTTGTAGAAACAAAGGCTGCAGTAATGTGATTGACAGCTTTCTCCATATACTCAATTGCTTTTTGATACCAGCAAATGACATAGTCAAGTTTGGATTCAGTTTCCCCTTTTCCAAACACGATAGAGATATCTTCTTTTTGTGCATTTGATCTGAGGTTGTGTCCAACAAAGGGTGGATTCCCCATGATATAGTTCAGCTTGCTGTTATCCACCACATCATTCCAGTCTATCCGCAGGGCATTGCCTTCGACGATATACGCGTTCGTCTTCAGCGGGAGGAAGTCCAGCTGCATATGGACGATGTCCTCTGTCTCTTTGAGCATCTGGTTCTCGGCGATCCACAGTGCAGTCCGGGCAACCGTGACAGCGAAATCGTTGATCTCGATGCCGTAGAACTGGCTGATGGAGACCTTGATCGGAGAGAAGCCTTCATAGCCAAAGGTGATCTGGCCGTGAGTCAGCAGCCGCAGAATCTCGTTTTCCAGTTTCCGGAGCTGTAAGTACGATTCCGTGAGGAAATTTCCGCTGCCTGCGCTCGGATCGAGGAACGACAGGGATGCCAGCTTGTCCTGCAGGGCATGGAGCTTTTTCTCCTGCGTCCGCAGCACAGAGATGTTTTTGATCTCTTCAAATTCCGCTTTCAGATCATCAAGGAAGAGCGGGTCGATGACTTTGTGAATGTTCTCGATTGACGTGTAGTGCATACCGCCGGAACGCCGGGTCTCCGGATTTAACGTGCTCTCGAACACAGCACCGAAGATGGTCGGGCTGATCTCTGACCAGTCAAAATCATCACTGGCCTTACGGAGAAGCAGATCCATGATCTCATCGATAAAGGGCGGAATCTCGATATCGTCGCCATCGAACAGGCCGCCGTTGACATACGGGAATGCTGCCAGCATCGGATCATCGTCGGCAAGATACGGGTCGCGGTCTTCCGGCTTCTGGTTCAGTACGCGGAACAGATCCCGCAGACCCTTACGGGCGTGTGCGGCATCGAACTGCTGCATATAGTCATGGAACATGCTCTTCCTGCCAAAGACCGATGCGTCCTCTGCGTAAAGGCAGAAGACGATACGGACGCAGAGCTTGTTCAGGGACTTCAGCGTCTCCTCATTCTCCGGATCTTTGTACTGCTTCAGGAAGGCATCATAAAGCTGGCCAACAAGCTCACCGGCCTGCAGGGAGATCTTCATCTCGTCGGTAACTTTCTTGACCTCTTTGTTCACGAGGAAATCCAACATGTGATATTTTGCCGGGAGATCGGTCAGTGTGATCTTGACCGGATCGGGCTTTACAGCATCGCGGTCATAGATCCAGATCTCCTCGAAATTGGATGTGATGATCCAGCGGGCTCGCTCACTGAAGGGCAAATAGTTATCATAGTACTTGGCCTGCTCATATGGCGTCATGCCGTTGTGTCCGGCCTGCGGTTTATCAAGTGCGATGCCCAGAGATTTCTGTTCGATCAGGACATGGGTCTCCGGGATATAGACATCAATTCTTTTTGTGTTGCCGTCGCCGCCGACAACCTTCTTTTCAAAATCCACGCGTTCTGTCACGCGGTCAAACCCGAGGATGTTGGTCAGGATCTCGATCCAGTAGGAGCGGGCATCCTCATCCTCGCGGCCCTTGCCGTTCCATCGATAGAAAAACTGGCGGGCAGCTTCCCTCTGTTGTGCATCTGTCATTGTGGCTTTCCCTCCGATCAGTCATCTATGGTCTCCATGATATCATCCAGGTGGACATGAAGGGCTTCACAGATTTTCAAAAGAACATCTGTGGTAATGTTTTCCCCTTTGCCCAGCTTGGAGATAGAAGCGCCGCTGATTCCTGCAGCTTCTTTCAGATCCATTTTTTTCATGTTCTTGTCGATCAGTAGTTTCCACAACTTGTTATAACTGATATGCATGGCGCTCCCTCCCTTTTAATCGTAGACCGCGTACATCATTTTATAGTGCTGTCCCTGTTTCATGATTTCAAAAATCTTCTTGAATATGGCCTTGCAGACATCCGGATCGGCGGATTCTTCGACATAGTGAAGCCCGTCGTTGAATCCAATCCTCTCAGGGCTGATGTATGCAAGCATGGACTGTGCAAGGTCAAATTGCTCCTTATCTTCATTGCCGAATTCATCAACAAACGACGGCCTTCCGTCGACCAAGATCGCTTTCCGCAGCTCTGCGCCGTCATATCCGCACAGCTGCAGGAAATAGTACTCCAAAATCTTCCGGGTGACATTCATCAGGGTGATTGGTTTCTGACATTCGTGATACTCCTCCCATAGAGCAGCATAGGAGCTTTTTACGGGATTGACATTCCGCATCTGCGTCGGGCACTTCGGGTCAACTTCACGGAACAACTTCACCGAGGAGCAATTGTTCCGCTTCCGGATCAGGTAAAATGATACGTATTCATATTTCCTGACATAATTGTAAGTCACTTCCCGGTGGAAGAAGGCGTTGTGCGTCAGGATGAACAGCTGCTTGATATAATTTCCTTCCGCAACCGGCTCTCGGTTGTCAGCGTTGTTCCGGCAGACCTCAATCATGTTTCGGACGAGGGTGCTGACGATGAACAGTGAATTGCTGTCCATACTGGAGACCGGGTCATCGATTACGACGATTTTCTCCCGGGGGTCAGCGTCCGGAGAGGTACTGCCTTGTACCAGATAGTAGAAGTAGAGAAAGGCGATAAAGTTTTTCTCCCCTTCACTTAAGTTTTCTGCAACGGAGCCGTCGTCCCGGACAACCTTATAAACATTCGGTGTTGTCTCATGAGGTTCCAAATGAAAACCCTGCATCCCGGAGTCGCGCAGCATATGATTGATATGATTCTTTGCGGACTCGGTTTCGACCGTAGTGGCGCTGAGACGGCGGATCTCAGTCTGGATGGCATTTATCTCGCCAGTGTATTTTGTGATGGATGCTGTCTTTTCGGAGATATCTTTTGCTATTTCTGCATCACTTTTTTTGTACGCCTGTATCGTGGAGTCGAGCTGGTACCGGATCAGGGAAAATACCTGATTGACGCATTCTTGCTTTTTCTTAGGCCCGGCAGCAACAATGTTATTGTTGGCCTGAATTATCTTGTTGTGCGCTGTGATCGTGTCCATCAGATCGTCCAGTAACGGCGCGATCGGTTCATATTTTATAGGCGTTCCCGGATCACTGATCTTTTTATTTATCAGCTCTATATTCAGAGCGATCTTTGTACGGATTGCTTCGATCTTTTTAGTGTACGATTTGGAATCAATCCGTGGGTAGAGATCCGTGGGCGGGTTTTGTATGGGAATAAACAGTTCGTTAGCCACCCGCTTATACTCAACCAGCAAATCCCGCAGCTTTCTCAGGCTTTCTTCATATTTATCATCGAAACTGTCGGAGAGTGTCTTTTCAAAATCCGCTGGCAATGCCTGACGGCAGTATGGACATTTGCCATCTGCAGCCGATGCATATTTGTTATGGCCTTCTCGCACCCACTGTGTGGCATCGATCTGTTTTATAAATTCAGCATACGGTGTGTCAGCGATGTTCACGATGGCAAGGGCCAGGAGATTAAGATCCTCGATCGTATCCAACACAGCGGTGTCTTCAATCGTTGCGAACAGAGGGTACTGGCGGGCATTCGTGGAATAGGCAGACTCATACAATTGCCGGAGGTCTTTAAGTTCTGATTCTGTAGGCTCAGACTGTAACATTTTCGCGGCAAGAACAGCATCGGTGAATTGCTTTGTCCGGCGCTTTCCATCCTGTGTCTTATCGAATTCTAAGCGGAGCTTTTTGGCATTGTCCCAACATTCCTGCTGGAACGATTTCTGTAACGAACCCCGAGCAGTTTCACTCTTGTTTTTTTCTTCCGTGGCTGTGTCGCGGGATTTCCTTGCTGCAGTGAGTTTTGCCTGCTGATCTTCGATCTGTTTTTGGGCCTCGACGTTTTCAGCGTTCAGTGTATAAACCCCAGCCATCCCCTGATAGCTATGGAAGTTTTTATCGATAAAGTCCTCATCGTAAAGATAAACGCGGTAATCTGCAGCACTCTTGCCGGGGGCATAGGTGATGCCCGCGCCGCTTTTTATGGCCCTTGCGATTGTGGATTTACCGGAGCCATTATTCCCGAAGAAGAAATTGATAAAAGTAGGCTCCTCGACAAACTGCTTTGTATTTTCAAAGGTGGCATCGTTCAAAGCGATGCCCCGGATATGTGTTGGTATCTTTTCTCCCATAGAAATTCCTCTCAGTTTGGTTTCGGCATGTCTTTGAGTCCGGCACTCTCAAAGGCGCTGAACAGATCCACTTTGTGAACCGTCCATGCAGATGAATTCAGATCTGTTATGTAACAGTCCATGTTCAGGTCAAAATCAAGGCAATGCTCACAGAGCAGACGCTGTGGGAACATGCGGATGATTTTGAAATGCACACGGTTTTCCCTGCCAAGCCGGTTGATCTTCAGGATCCTGCCATAGATTGCCATCTGCTTTGGATCAGTGACACCGTTGTATTCTGTGTTCTCATGGCAGATGATTGCCGGGATTGTCTTCAAAATATCCTGTCCGGTAGGTGAGAGAGTGGAGCAGGAATCAAATATTTCGTCAGGGACAGCAGCCTTTACAAGAGACCGGTTGGCCAGCGGTGAAACGAATGTCTGTTCCATGATGTTTTCGCATGTAACAAGAAGCTGGTAGTACTGACGGCTAAATTTCTGGATTGCCATCCAGTCATTCCCGGTAAGATCATATGTTATGATTTTCGGCGCGTCCACGTGGAAGTGGATGTCTGCATGGTTTTCTATGAAGAAATTGTTCTCACCTGTCTGATCGACTTTATCGACAGGCTTGTCCGTTATGGGGAGCAGCGAAGAGGCTGCCTGTAGTTCATTACTCATTTGCCACCCTTTCTGAAATCAAAGACCATGGTTCCATTGTTCGTGATCTGATTATTGTTCGGCCCATGCTGTATCACATTGGTCTGCTGATGAATTATGACGGTTTTTGCATTCCCGGCAGCGTCGGCCTCTGAATCCTCTGCCTGTTCATATGCCCTGCCATCGTCATCTACGACTTCAGATTCTACATGTTCTGTTTCCGGCTCTTCTGGATCTTCCAGAGGGGCCGTTTTTTCTTTTTGGTCAGATTCCTCTGCGGCGACAAGATTGTATCGCTTCACATCAATTTTCCCGGTGATTCCGCTCCCAGCATCTCCGTTATATCGCCTTTCAGAGCGGTTTTTCTTTTCTCCCCATTTATCCAGCGTTGTAATTCCAAGGTGGTTACAGTTCATGCGACAGGTCAGGACGTAATGGACAATGCCTACCAATACGGGCTGAATCTCGAAAAAGGCCATCGTTCGGATTTCTGCTTTGGTGGAAGGATGCCCGTCACTGTTGATATAGAAGGAATTTTCATCGGAGATATCTGAATCACGCTCGATGATATCTATCAGCGCTTTGACCAGCCATTCATCCTTCTTGTCGTTCAGGTGCCAACCGACAAATTCACACATACGGGAGAGGGCCTCTGCGTAGTGGAATTTGACTGTGCTGTCATATGCGGATGCATAGGCAGAGTCGTTAAATGGCACGTTAATGCTCCCCTCGCTGCCGCATTCGCGGTACAGGGAAGTGTCCTTAGAAGCGCCAAAGTTCGTACTGCCTGTGAATGTATATATCAAATCTCCCATCATGATGGGATCGGAATGATCGTCTTTGATTCCGTTGCGGTGATCCCGTGCAGTTCCTCTTGACGCTTTTGTCTGCGCCAGAAGAAAGTACAGGACGCCGCCACAGAGGTATGGGAACCTGGTTTCGGGCATTGAATCTCCTCATCTCTGAAAAAGTAACTGAAGTAACTGAAGTAACGAGTCAGATGCGTTTTTTGCCCTCGAAACGGTATTGACAGTAACTGAAGTAAAAATACGGTGAAGGCGTAAAGATCAGAAACCGGCAGGGCGGTGTAGAGGGAAACGGATGTGACTGGTTCTAACAGCTCATCATTATAGCACATACCGGTAAATATTTCTACCCACCTTGTGCAAATCAAACCTGCGAACGCGAAATTCTCGCTGCGGATATCGATTTGAAACATCTGATTTCTTACAAATGTTTATGGCCTTGTAAGTACGCGCGTTATCAGGACATAGACACAGCAATGAAAACAAAGAACACAGAGGCGCCGCCTCAGAAAGGACAGAAATATGGAATTCAAATATGTAATGACTCCCGCAGGGAAGGGATCGAAGAACGATGTCGAAGCAGCCACAAAAGCGTGCAGGTATTTCCGGATGGATGATGTGCCGGTCAGCCCGGTTCTCGCGTTCAGCTTTCTGGACGATGAAGACTGGCTGAAAAGATACCTCTCCAAAGCCCTCCTGAAGAACAGCAAATCGGTTGTGGTATGTGCTGATGAGGTCACCGAGCAGATGATCACGGAAATCAAATACGCACAGGAGCTGAAGCTTCCAATCCGGTTTTATGACGCATCGCTCCACGAGATCAATGTCGATGCTCTGGTGATCAACAAGCGCATCGGCCCGGGCCTGCGGAAGATGATCATGGATGTCAACGGAATCAGCTGTGCGAGTGGCGGCTGCCCCTACGGCGCAGTAACCGGGGAACCGGAACAGGAAAAGGTTACCGCAGAGCGGGAAAAAGTTACCGCAGCAGGCGAGGCTTCTGTAAAAGCGCCTGTGAATGCACCGCTGAAGGCAGCAGAGAGTACACCGGAAAAGAAATACATCTTCAAGAGACTCTTTGGCAGGAAGAAAAGGAGGCAGTGATGACTGGAAATGAAATAAAGATGCCGGTGAAGGTGACACCCTTTGATCACCAGCGTCGGGCCTTCCAGTTTGTGCTCTGGCTCTTCGGCATGACCGACGGGAGGGTGCGCTCCACTGGGGCAGCCCTCCTGATGCAGATGGGGACAGGGAAGAGCCTGGTGGGTATTGCAATCTGCGGCTATCTCTATCTTATGAAAAAGATCCGCCGTGTGCTGGTTGTCTGCCCGTTATCGATCTGTGGCGTATGGCAGGAGGAGTTTACCAAGTTCGCAAACTTCCCGGTGCAGCTGGTGATTCTGAACGGCACGGCAGCCAAGAAGCGCCAGCAGATTGAATCCTTACAGGATGATGGGACGCTGCAAGTGATTGTGGTGAACTATGAATCCTCATGGCGATTGCTCCCGGAGCTACAGAAGTATGACGCGGATGTGATCATCGCCGACGAGGGGCACAAGCTGAAAGAGGGCCGAACGTCGCAATCCAAGGGAATGCACAAGCTGGGAGACAAGGCCCGCTACCGCCTGCTTCTTACGGGAACGCCGGTGGCAAACAAGGAGCTGGATATCTTCAGCCAGTACCGCTTTGTGAATTCGGATATCTTCGGGAAGAGTTTCATCCCGTTTCGGAACCGGTATTTCTACATGGGCGGCTATGAACAACATGAAGCGATCTTCAAAAAGAGCATGACCGGGGAGTTTCTGGAAAAGCTCCATTCGATCGCCTTCCGCGTGACGAAGGATGAATGTCTCGATCTGCCGGAAATCACAGAAGAAATCCGGACGGTTGATCTGGAGCCTGCAGCTGCAAAGCTCTACGCCCAGATCGAAGAGGAGTCATGGGCGGAAATGAAGGAATCGGAAGTGACGGCGGCAAACGTGCTGACCCGGATCTTGCGGCTCTCGCAGATTACGGGCGGTTTCTTAAATGACGATGACGGCAACGTCAATGCTGTCAGCAAGGCAAAGCTGGAGGCCCTGTCCGATATCATCGATGGCGCTGTGGCTGCAGGTGAGAAACTCGTGATCATGGCCCGCTTCCGGGCGGAGCTCGATGCCATCCAGCAGATGGTGGAGAAAAAGAGACTGTCCTACGGCGTTGTCCGGGGTGGCATCAGTGACCGTGCCGATCAAGTATCCCGGTTCCAGAATGACCCGGACTGCATGATCTTTATCGGCCAGATACAGGCTGCGGGCATGGGCCTGACATTGACGTCTGCGAGCACGATGGTTTTCTACTCCTGTGATTACAGCATGAGTAATTTCGATCAGGCCAAGAGCCGGATTCACCGTGCGGGCCAGAAGAATAACTGCCTGTATATCTACCTGGTTGTCAGGAACAGCATCGACGGAAAGGTGCTCAAGGCGCTGCGTGACAAACAGAACCTGGCCAAGATGCTGGTAGATGATTACCGCGCCGGACGGTAGCCGTTTAAATGATTCACCTGTATAGAAACTACAAACAGAAACCACGTACTTTTTCGGATTGTACCAGGAAGGAGAAATATATCCATGGATAACAAACAGATTTTTGAGATGGCGGATGAGCTGAAAGCCGCGAAGGAACACAAAAAGGATCTGGAGGCGCAGGTCAAGGAAGTGAATGCCCGGATCGAGGAACTGGACAGAGCCCTGTCTGACGCCATGGCGGAATCAGAGCTTGAGAAGTTCACCAGAAACGGCAGCACCTTCTATCTGAACAGCCGTCTGTTCGCATCCCCGAGAGCGGAGAGGAAGGAGGAGATGTTCGCGGCCCTGATTGCTCATGGCTACGGCGACCTGATCACCCGGACGGTAAACGCCAATACGCTGGCATCCTTCTGTAAGGAGCAGCGGGAGGCAAACAAAGATGAGATCCCTGACTGGCTGGCCGAGGTTGTGAATACCCACGACAAGGTGACGGTCGGCATCCGTAAGGGATCGACTTCAACCTGATGACGCTGACTGACAGTCAGTTCCAGGTGAAGAAAGAGATGCCGGAGACCCAGAGCGGCGGTGAAATCCTGAGCGAATACGCGGATGCGGCATTCTTCTATGAGGCCTTTGTAAAGGTCGGTGAGGCCGACTACCAGCCCGTGACTCGCCAATACCTGAACAGCTTGAACATTCTGGAGGATAAGACGCCCAGATATCAGGACGGCACGCCCGTTGAATGGAAGACCGATAACATCACGGAAACCAAGTTCGTGGTCCGTCCCGGCCAGACAGCTGTCTTCCCGGCGGTAGATGACAGTGTGCAGTGGTATGTGAAAGAGGTTGAGCCGGACGGGGAACCGAATCCTTCCCGGATGCTGGACGATTATATGGTGTCCAACTCTGATCAAGATATCAACGATTCCTCCGGCAGAACGTCCAAAAAGGACCAGATCAAGAATCGCAGCATCGTCACCTATCGTAACCGTCCCAGCGACGACCTGGTGAACGAACTGCGCATTATCAAGAAGGTCTCAGGCATGCCTTACGCGGCAGACGACAAGTTTGAATACCGCATATTGTTAGAAAACACAAACGGAAATATGGTGCCCTACAGCGAGGGTCCCTATTATCAGTTAGACAAGGACGGCAAATACGTCTACTTTGAAAACGGCGTGCGCAAGACGCAGACGATGCCGAGGGTCGCTGAGAAGACTTCTGTCAACGGTTCAGTCAACAACATACTTGACGGGGATACCATCATCATCAAAGGCCTGCTGGAAGGTACGGACTTCTATGTCTATGAGCGTACGGACAGCAGTAATGGCAACATTGCGGCGGACGGGACTCCGGTTGAAAACAAGTACGTGTTTGAAGGTACAGAAATGACCGGCGCGTTCGACCGAAGAACGGACAACCCGGAGACCTATGATTTTGGTCATGCCACAGGTCACCTTTTTGAGACGCCCAGCGGCTTGACCGGAGAGAACGGGATGATTACCACGTATCACATCACGGAATATGAGCAGGGGCTAGCCTCTAACGGCTCAATCCTGAAGGGCAGCGATGCGGACGTGACCGTGAAAAACAAGCCATATCATCCAATCAACATCGAAGTCAAGAAGAATTGGCCTGAGGACACCGATGACTTCCACATGGGCACCGACCTCAACAATGCCGAGCTCACCTTTACGCTGCAGCGCTATAAACTCGACACGCGCAGCGGCACAGTGAACCTGACGGGTATACTTGACAACCCGCCGTCTACCGGCGCAGACCCGGTCTATCACTTCATAAAGGACGGCAAGACCATCAAGACAATCGCGTATTCCGACCTGGTCAAGGATGCCGGCAACCACAACCGTGGTACCCTGGAGGTGACTGACCTGCCAATCGGTGAATACACAATCTGGTCCGATGATTATGTGGTGGGCTACACCATCACTCACAATGCCGATCCGGCGGACACGATAACGGTCACAGAAGGCGAAGAAACAGATGTAGCGATTACCACCAACTATACACGGCAGTATGGTCAGCTGACGATTCGCAAGACACTGACGGGCAACTATGCCGCGCATCCGAATGATCGGTTTATCTACACAGTGCACGGTCCGGACGGCGTTTCCTTCACAGCGGAGAAGAAGGTCAGTGACGCAGTCAATGGCGTCATCAACATCGAAGTGAAACAGGACGATGAGGTGGATTTGCCCTCCGGTAACTTCATTATCACCGAGGAAGTGTTCAACGGAGACACTTCTGGCAGCGGTCTCAGTGGCAAGCATACCCCGGCCAACCAGAGTGTATATGTAAACAGCAGCCAGCATGCTTACGCTGACTTCACGGGCGATTACGCGGCACCGCTGATTCCGGTGACCATCCATGTGGGGCATACCGACTACAATGGTTTCTATCAGGATAAAACGAGTGTTTACTACCTCCCGCCTGGTCAAACGGTGACCGTAACGATGAGCGTGAAGGAGTGTCAGTATTATAGCGAAGGTGTTTATGCGTATGGTTCGACTAATGCCTGCGCTGATGGCACTATAGATGCATATAAAAATGGTTCCACTAATCCCACTGATGCAAAGTGGGTTACCAGAACCTTTACATTCACTGTTCCGACGAATGTGCAGACATACGACTACTATGTAAAAACCAAGTGTGACCAGGCTTCCTGGGACCCGACGCTTATTTCAGCCATCGCGCAGAACAGCCGCTCGCGTGCTATGCTGCACTCGGTTCGGGGGGGCAAGCTTCTGACAGGCGCCGCATCCAAAGGTGAGGATGATACGAAGACCTACTACAACAGTGTCACCGACGCCAAGCTGCCTACCTTGACGCCTGAGCAGCAGGCGAAGTCGAAGTTTGTGATTGACGGAGAGTGGGTCATGACGGTGGTGATGACAAAAGACGGCTACAGCGTTTATTCAGGCACGGACACCACGGCAACGCCGGTTGACACCGGTGACATCACTACTGGCAGCAGTTTCTGGGACGCCGTTCTGAGCCATGAATCCATCTTAAGCGAAGACGAAAATGGCAATCCTTACTATTACTACATCGCGTCCTTCTCAGAAGATGGCGTGCCGAAGGGGATGACACCTTCCTTTGACATGGATCCGAACAATTCCGGGAAGACCCTTATGAGCTGGAAAGATAACCCGCAAGTGCTTTCCGTGACGAATGAGCTGAAAAAAACCGGAGCCTTGAACCTGGTTAAGATTGTTCACGTCAACGATCAGACGCCCACAGCTGCTGCGGATAAGGCTCTTGTTCAGGGCAGCTACGAGTTTACAGTCGCAAGTGATGCACTGGATTCACCGAGATCAATCGTTGTCACTTTCGATGAGAATGGACAGGCATCCGCAGTAAGCGGAACAGGTGCCACCCTGAACAATGGTGTAGTAACCATCGCGGATCTGCCTGAAGGGAGCTATACCATCACAGAGGCTGCACCTGCCAATGGCACCTCGCTGTCAGATGTAACAGTCAGCCCGGCCCAGTCCGGAACGGTGACAAACAAAGTAGCAACACTTAACGTAACAGCTGGTAATGATACAAGTATCCCTATGGCTACTTTTATAAATAACATTACCCAGGCGACGATCAGGATTATCAAAGTTGAAAAGGGTTATACTGACGGAAGCCATACTTTGTCAGGAGCATCCTTCAAATTGACCCGAGTCAATGCGAATAATAACAATGATGACCAGTCCGCTGATGCCTACCAGTCTGGAGTTTTGCCTGTGGACAATCAGACGGGCGAGCTTACATTCACAGGCCTGAAAGCAGGACGGTATCGACTGGAGGAAAAAAAGGTGCCGGATGGATATGTGAGCACGGAAGGCCCGTGGTACTTTACAGTCACATCCAATGGAGAGGCAAGCCTGGAAGCAACGTATCAGATGGCTTCACCTTCAGGAACGACTAATGAATTCTATATTCAAAATGAACCCGGCGCTGAGCTTCCGTACACCGGCGGCTCCGGTACCCGCATGTTCACTATCCTCGGATCAGTCCTGCTTGCCTTTGCAGGCATTGTCCTGATTCGGAGAAGGAGAATCATCTAATTCATTCGGAAAACATGAAATATTGACCAAATCCGGAATCGACTGATAACGATCTTTCCGGAGAGCAAGAAACAATCTATTAATCCGGAATCGGTTAATCCCGATCCATCTTGAACCATATAGGACGGCCACACACTACACGGAAAAACCAGCCTCTCAAGGGGCTGGCTTTTCCGTTTTGTATTTAATTTCTAATTTGGATACATAGCCGAGAAATGAACAGTCCACTGCAATGAACCACTCATTTTTATAATCTTTCATGACTGGATAATGTCCTGTGCCACATCTTTGTATTTGCCGCATCTTATAAACACTAAACACAGGATAAGTTTTGAAATGATCTAATGTATTCAATCCTGCGGTATCGGCATTTTCATTACACATCTTGTTTTACTTGTGGCCGAATCGTTTTCATTTGTACATATTCTATCAGCTACACAGAGTGAGTACCCTGTCTATAAGTCTGTCTATTGCAAGAGTTTTTTCTGGACATGACCAGAGATTCATCCAACAGGCAGGATTATATGAAAACGGTAAAAAAATGAAAAATCAAGAACTATTTAACACAGCAGCTGACTGTGTGGAGCTTTCTGTTAAGAGGCTCCCTTCAGGTTTCGGGAGTGTCCGGTATCTGGGAAAAGGGCGCCGCAATCCGTATGCCGTACATCCGCCGGAATCATCGGCAAAAACGACGCAATCCCAAAGCAGGCGTCCCCCTGCCCTTTGCTATGTCTGCAGCCGGGAAACCGGCATTAAAATTCTCATGATTTATCATGCCGGGCTGTATACTCCGGGGGTAGAAAGTGATCCTGACATTCTGAACCGGCTTTACAAAAAAGCCCTCAGGCAGAGCGGCGGCGACTATGTGATGTTCCTGACGCAGGACGCCCTGCCCGTGGATAAATACTGCATAGAGAACCTTCTGAAAGGTTTTTCCCGGCCGGACATCGCGGGTGTTTACGGCAGGCAGATCGCCTGGCCGGACGCAGCTCCCTACGAAAATCTGACCAGACAGTTCAATTATCCCGATCAGGGCAGAGTCTGGCGGGAACAGGACATCCCCAGATACGGGGTCAAGTCCTATTTCTTCTCCAACACCTGCTCTATGTACCGCCGTGACATCTACGAGAAAGCCGGCGGCT
>Ga0256407_10003638_pt1 | contig 27059 bp, 18 predicted proteins | sample RumenRJG_04DNA_FD_193489 | JGI IMG/M metagenome (GOLD analysis project Ga0256407, IMG submission 193489) | Bovine rumen microbial communities from Lethbridge, Alberta, Canada - RJG_04 | ecosystem: Host-associated > Mammals > Digestive system > Stomach > Rumen | place: Canada: Alberta... | reverse complement strand
TTCCTATTCCATAAAAACCCATAAAATTCTGCGAACCAGTAAAATAAAACCTAACGTCTGGTTCGCAAATCAAGAAAAAATAAATGCAATTTTAAATGTCAAAAATATCCACTGTAAATTTTTGCCTTAGAAATACTATTAATCAATAAGTTAAAATAAATTCCTGCTGCATTATTTTTTCATAGAAAGTAATTATTTCTCACGAACGTCTTAGTCTTTTCGTTTTTTACACCCAACGCATACACAAAAATATATTTTTCTTAGCACATATTTATCTTGATTTATCCAATTGAACACTGCAAGCCTGTTTAACATATAATATTTTTGCAAATATTTCTCCTGTCATAAGCCACTAAAGCTCAAAACAAAATGCATATAATCTAGTTTCATCCAAATCATGTATCCAGTTTCATAAACATAAAACAAAAATTGCTTTTACCCCAAGCATCTTTTCCCTCTCGCAAGTGCATTTACGAATTTTTGTACAGCTCTATAAAAGCAAATTCATCTTAACAACTTTTTAGAATAACCGTTTGGCAAAACAAACTCATCAAGGCAGGATAAAAGTCCAAATCAAATCAAACAAAGCTAATATGATAATCACATTTTTTTATAAAAGCAGGCCCCTATCATTCAAAATCTTTTTTCCTGCCCCCAAGATATTTATCCTGTCTCAAAGACAAAGGCAAGTTCATCAAAAGCAATCCGTCTATAAAAACCTATCGTTAGGTAAGATAACTAGCCGTATCTATTCCAAGTTTTACAACACCCCCCCCCATAATCTTAATCATATAAGCTGTTAAAATTTCTAAAACCCTTCCGCAAGTTCTTACAAAGCCATCCTGCATTCACAGCATTCTTTTTAGAATAATAAAAATCTGGACGGAGTTTCCTCTTTTACATGCAACAAAATGCTACAATCGGGAATTTATGCCTATCCATACCCCGCTTTCCAGGGCTGCGCTATGCTCCGGCCCTTCGGGCTTGCCTCCGGCACCCCTTCCAATCGGGCGTAGGTTCTTTTTTCTTCCTGCAATCAACGAATCTCGACGCAGAGCATCGAGGTATTGAACCCTCCGCACAAATAAACACTTATGCCCAGAATGATCATTGGCATAATTCCTCCGAGAAGGTTCAAAATCCCCAAAAAAGCAATAGTGCCACACATTTCCATAATTAAAAAAATCACGCCCAAATTTAGGTCTAAAGTAGAAATTCTTTCACAACTTATGCCTATATTTTGTAGTAAAACATAGTTTCTCAGCAAAAAATAAGAAATTTTAGTATTTAAAGCCTTTTCTTAAAGATGTTACAATTAAACCGCATGAAAAATAGTAACAGTTTATCTTTATATGCGGACTTCCCATTTAACAAAAAAATTTTGGTAACAGTTTATCTGATTCACCCTGACTAGGCATCTTGGCAATAGGTAAGCTCAAAATTCCTCATCTTTTTAAAAAAGACGTTCCATTTGGCTAAAATTTTGCCGAAAAAGATATTATTTTGCCCAAATTTTCCTCAGTTACAAGAAACAACCTTAAAAGATTATCTTTTTTCGTCAATTTCTATAAATTAAGCGTATTTACATGTTTGTATATTTATGCATTCACGGAAAATATATTGAAACAAACTTGACTTTTCTTACGCTTTTGGGCACCTTTCTTGCATCCGCTCTGCTCAAAAACCCCTCCTTTATATAAAAAAAAGTCAACTTTCGCCACCTTGAGCACAATCCGAGGGATAAAACAATAAATATGTCTACAAAAACATACATCCTTTACATTCTGGGAGCGTCCGAGCCCAAGACACAGGGTCTGGCAGATGGAAAAAAAACCTGCTACGCGCCCCTCCTCCCCCACCATTGTTTGCAATAGTAAAATCGTACTATTTTACCAAACCCCCTTGAAAAACAAGGAAAAATATGCTTTAATACTATCTACTAGATATAAGGTAGTATTACGTAAAGTATAAAGGTGCTTATGGATAACCAACAGCTAACAGTATCTCCAGAAAAAGAGCTCATAGCAGTTTCCAAAAATGAATTGCTTTCATATAGAAGCTACATCCCAAGTATTTTTATCTCTGCAGCCTTACCTCTAAGAGATGTAAAAAAGACTATTTTCGACAGAAAATACAATAACATCACACTCCATCTAACAAGCCCAAACAAAGTCCCTTATGGAAAATATGGACGCCTACTCCTTTCCGTGCTCACAACACATGCAGTACAGTCCAAAAATAACCTTAACCCGGATGGAACCGTAACATTGCATTACGACACGCTACAGTCCTTGCTGAATGAAATGCAACTACCAAAACAGCGGAGCGGAGAAATAAAAGAGCAACTCGACCGGTTCAAGTCATCAACATTTATTTATGAAGAAGAAATAGTCAAAGTCGCACAAAAAAGCCTATTTCCAGAATACTTCAATCCAGCAGACAAAGGAACCGTTATTGCAAAAAAATTCTCAACAGGAAATATGGTTTTTATAGACAGCATGCAATATGTTCAACTGGAAGACGGCATCACAGACAAACGAAGTATTGCATTTACAATAGTTCTGAACAACAAATTTGTTAACCTTTGCAAAGAACATTCTGTTCCTATTGATTATTCTGTTTATAAGGAAATCTCAAGCGCACTTGGTAAAGATCTATATGCTTGGCTTGTTTACAGAAATAATTCCATCGGCCAAGATGGAATTTATATTCCAAGAACATCTATGGTCTCTCAATTCATGCCTATAACCCCAACAGCACAAAAAGATCAGGAACGGCAAAACTTCAAATATATCGTTGACCAAATTCTTCAAATAAAACACAAGTACTACCCAGATTTAAAATTCTATGTGGACAAAGATCTTTTAGGCCTAACACTTTACAAGTCCCCAAATATTATGGCACCAAAAGATCCTCGCTATATTCTGGTAACAAGCAGCGTAAAACCTCAAATCTCGGGGCAATCATCACCTTCCGAAGCGGGCGGAGATTCATAAAAAAAGCTAACAATAGGTTTTCCCCTACCCTCCCTCGGATTATCAAATGGCAAAAATATGAACTATGCCATTTTCCAGTAGCATCTAAATTTTTACTTTGTCTTAGAAAATAATTCAAAACCCAAGGACAGGTTTTTAAAACTATACCCAAAAAAGTTACTTGCAACAGGACAACTTCTTCCAGGATAGTATAAAATTTCTTCTTTTGTTTTTTAGACTTTATGGTTTTTGAGGAAAAAAACGACTAGAGATTTTTGAGATAATTTTTATTACCTTTAATATTTTACCCGTCGCTAGGTTAAATACAAAGAATCAGCTCTCTTTGCCCCATCAAAAACATTTTTTCAAGAGACTACTTCATACCCTTTTTTTGAATAAAACTTTTTTACTACGTTAAAAATATCTTTTGCCAAATCTGGTTCAAAAAGCCCGCTTCCGTTAAAGACAACAGACATTTTTTCCTTGTCTACAATTAAAGAACATTTCAATGTAGTCTCTGCAGAATTTGCTTTATTCTTCCGATCTGCATTCTCAGTATATCTCTTTGACACGGCTTTCTTAAAAGCATCCCGTGTTCCTCCGCTTTTCTTAGCCTCAGAAACAGCGCTCTTCAACTGCGCCTCGCTCAGAGTACTGGCCTTCCAGGCATCGCGCGTAGACGGCTCTTCAGAAAGTCCATTAAACAGCTCTTTATTTTTAGAAACAAGTTTATGCGAAGTAAGGGCCTCACTCACCCACCCTTTTGTCTTGTGCAAAACCCTTGCTATCTCAACCTGAGAAAGTCCAAGTTCAACCAACCTGGCTATATAACGCTCTCTTTCCCTGGGAGACAAATTCAAACGCTGCTCATTCTCTATAGCCTGCGTTATAATACGCTGTTTTTCATCCTCAAAGTCATCTTGGATAATACATTTTATTGTGGGAATATCTCGCAAAAGACAAGCCTTGTAACGCCTATGGCCTACTTTAACGATGTATTTTCCATCTCTCGGATAAACAACAATTGGCTGAATCTGTCCATTTTCCAAAATGGAATCACCTAGTTCTTCCAAAGAATCATCAGCGTATATATCCCGGATATTTTCATCCAATGTTACCATGCCTATTGGTAAATCAACGAAACTTCCTTCTGAATAAACTTTTACTTGCTCTTTAACCTGCTCATCATCCGATGAAATATCAAAGCTCATGTTCTTATGAATTTGAGACAAAGGAGGACGTTTCTTTCCCATAAAACTACCTTCTAAAAATTATTTTATTCTCTCTGCCAAAGCAGCAACAGTTTTACACAAAGGATTGCCTGGTTGATATTCCTGCATTGGCAGATGATAGGATATAGAACCAGATACAGCTCGTGAATCATGGAATTCAAATACTTCATAAGAAGAATCCCGCAATGTATCAGTCCAATATTTGTGAACCTGCTTTTGGTTGTTACCCTTATTTATAATCAAATACTTACAGGGACTTATCTTTGCATCATATTGAACATTCAATTTTTTTATTTGCGAATTAAAATTTGTTAAACTCTCTACAGCAAAATCTTCTGGTTCTATTATCGGCAAAATATTATTTGCATTTGACAGAATTATCTTTTCATAGAAGCCAAAGGATGGAGGCAAATCAAACAGGACGTAATTAAAACCTAATTCTCTTGCATCACGTATGATAGTCCTTATTGCCTGGGGATCATCCCTAAATCCACTTTCCATATATGATCTAAGGTCATTATCATTCTTCTTAGTTCCAAGCAAATACAAACCAAAGAAATTTTCTGCTTCCGGTCTGCACTCAATAAGCCCATCTTTTAAAGAAGTCTCTTCTTTTAAGACGGACAAAAAACATTTTGTTGAAGAAACTTTTTCGCCCTCTGGATCATACAAATAGGTAAAATTTCCCTGCTGGTCTGCATCAACTACCAGAACTTTTCCATATTTAGCAAGTTCATAAGAAATCATAGTAGTTAAAGTTGTCTTTCCGACACCACCCTTTTGCATAAACACACAAATTGTTTTAAATTCGTTATTTTTCATCCCTTGTATCCCCATAAATCTATTATACATTTAGTTTAAAAAGTATGCAATTAAAAATAAGTTATTTCTGTCCATTTTTTATTGATATTGAGGTTTCTCTTAAAAAAATTCCGTTTTCTGAGCAAAATTTTGTTATTCATCCGTAGGTTATGTTTGTTACTACCTATATTATCGTGATTGAAACAACATAACATGAGTGTTATCCTTCCAATTTTTAGAATTATCAGCTAGAAAATTACCAACTTAGAAAAACAAGAATATTCGTGCAAACTGCTCTGTTGTATTTCCCCTACCCTACCCGCTTTGCAAAACTGGCTTATTGGTTAAGCTATTGCCTTTTATTCTTAGTTAAATGCATAAATCAAAATCTTAAACTTTTTAGGTTTTCTAACACTGAAAAATGTAGAACTGATTATCCCGTTTCTTGTATTTTGATACAAAAAGCTGCCCATAATATTATGGCTGCTCTGAAAAATAATTACAAACATAGTACTTTAGGCAACAAGAACTTAGGCAAGTCATTCCAGCCATGTTCCTGGATAGCCTGAATCATTGGATATTTGTCCTTCAATTTTTGCCGAATAGACCTCTTTCAAATCACGGCAGGCAACCATATGGTCTTGGTAAGAGATAAACTTTGTAGAATTGAGAATCACATGGAAAATGCAGTGCTGGATGCGAATGCCGGGAAAGACAGTTTTTACTGAATCGGAAAATATTGTAAGCCGTCCATACAGTCAATCAGGATACCTTCAACTTCGTACACTTACTGCAGATAACACTGAATATCACGAATGCTCAATCCGAATGAATACAACAAAATAATATGGTCGCTAAAAAGTGGCATACGTCTTTTGTACTTCGGAAACCATAGCTTTTGAATAAAAATAGCTTGCCTATTTCTTAAGCAAACCGTTTTCTCTGGCAAATTCTTCTGATGCCATCCCATAAAAGCTATCTGATTAACAATTATCAATAACAACTCTTTCTTTTGTTTTGGGCAGCATTATAATGTTCCTCAAGAGTATCACATCTGTTAGCCATTTGCACAGAAAACTTTACAAAGCCGAGAGATCACGGTTGGAGCTTTTATTGGCATTGTTCTAAAACAAAATTTGTGTTTAGCCTTTATGATCCTTTCTTGGATAGTATCCATCTAATATTCTGCATGTTGGATTTCTTCATAGGAAATCTATAAGGAGACTCACACACTTTTAGGAAGAAATAGTACAAGATACACTTGTAGCTCGCCTTTTGAGATACGATCCCAAGCAACCAAGGGCATCAGCCATTTTTTTCCACTAGGAAACTTTTTGCAATTTCATTTATTCCTCTCAAAACTGCCTGATAATATAAGCCTTCTTTTTTATAATTGATTTTTTTATAAACTTTTAAAATCAGAAAATCTGTAATATGCCCCCACATTTGTCCTTGCCGCTTCCACTTACATATCAATAAAAAATATCTATATATCTATCGATCTTCTAAAAAGAAATCCTACCTTAGGCGCTCCTTTTTTGATTTAATCCTACGACACTTTATTAAAGGCATTCTTTATTTATATGTGCAACTCGGTTCTTGTCTGAAAGAATTTCGACTCATGGCAAAGATTGACGGAAAGCCAAGCTGTCTTATCAATTTAATACCACTGACTAAGAAACATGGGCTTATGTTTTCTAACATACACCTACCTATTTTCTCTGTCCATAGAACAACACAAACTTGCTTTTTTTTCAGAATGGAAAAATATTCAAATAAACTGTTAAAGATAATATATGAAATCCTAACTTTCACGTCCGGCAGCGTCTAAAAGTACCCTCTGAAATTTGTGCAATTTCAAATGGACATTACTGGCATCTGCAGAAAAGATCCCTTTAGAATTTTTCAATCCGCTAATATCGGGTTTCGTGAGAAAAATGAAAAGTTGTCTCTTAAAAGCTATTTGAATACAAGCATTATTCACATATAAAATTGCAGGGAGTTAAAATCAAAAGTTGAGGATTGGCTAATATAGCCTGATATAGAAAAAGACTTGTTTCCCGAAACCGCTACCACAAAAATAGCACTGTTCAGACTTTCTGCGAAAATGTCGAAGCGACGCTGCCGAAAGCCGATGACAGAAAAACCACGAAAAAAGTCCATCAGCAAAACACTGGCGGTGAAAACGCTATAGTAATTTTGTATCTTGCAGATGTGCCTTTGAACAAATTCCAGGAGACACTACCTAGCGTGTCCGTGAAAGAATCGAAGGGATTTTCTCTGGCAACGATAACCTGCTTGACTAAAAACTTGGAAAGGAGTTCCAGAAATGGGAAAGCAGGGTTTTATCAGGAAGAAATCATTTATCCTGAGCAGACGAAGAGTATGTTAAGTACAAGCTTTACAAAATAAAACTTGCTTGCTGGTGATAATCGAGGTCAGTTTTTACGGAAAAGAACTTGCCACAATCAAACCCGAAATCTGCAAAAGCCCACAGTGCTGCAGAAAAATTATCATAGACATAAATTCCTGGGGCTGATAAAAAACAAGAGGTGCAGGTTCCATAAGGCAGCGAACATTCTGGACATACAGCGAAAGTTGGCGCGTATTACTGTATCCAAGTCAGTTCAGGGAAAGACAAATGTAATGATTCGCGACATGCACATAGCAGACACCATGAAAAATGCTCTGAGGGGGACTGAAAAACTTGAACTCGTCGCTGAAGATATAAATTTTTGAAATGGTGTGTTGAAGAAGATTGCTTAAATCTTAAGCCGATTCAAACAAAAATCCACAACTATTGTCAATTTCTTAATCGTAAACAAGATAAACTTTACTCTACCAGATAAAAAAGTGATAAAATAAAATTGAGTTCTCTGCATCGAAATTCTCAAGACTGTCTGTTGAAAAAAGTGGATGAAGCCTATTTAGATAAAATGCTACCACATAACGAAGCCTTTTGGGAACCGAGCCGAACAGCATGCCATCTTTTCTATCCTTTTGCTTATCACATTTTGTTGAATTCGTTAATTTCACAGACTAAAATCTGTCTATGAATGATAGTGATTTTTTTTTAGTTTGGAAAAGAAGCCTATGGCGCTTGAATTTATTTTTATGTTATTCAGTCTCAAGCTAGATAATAAACTTTAAACTGTCCATAATTTATCCTGGTCTAAAATGAGGTACACAAAACATTCTGTAGCAGAGAAAATCATGCCTAAACGGAAAAACAGTCTGATGTAAAGCAGTGGCCAAAATCAAACACCAGAAAATGGATGTCAAGATAAATTCATAAACGCTGCTTTTAACAGCAAAAATTTATTCAATGAATTTTTTTATTTAGAAAAAAGCTAAAGAAATTCTTGCTACTTTGTTGTTGCAGAAAATATCCCCTTAAAAAAAAACACCAATCAATGCAATCCTTCTGAGAGGATTAAAAGTAGATTATCTTATAAGGGAAAGGTATATTTCTAACTGCCAAAAAGCAACCTAAGATTTTATTCTTTTGGCATCCACAAAGACAATGGCACTCATATGCAAAAAGTTTGGTAAACAAACTTTCAACAATTATAAGGCATGCAGTCCAAGATAATTCCATAACCAAAACTCAGTTGTAATTTTGTGGTTGCAAAACTTTTGGGGCGGGATTCTGGCAACCCATTAGAATAAATCTTTTCGCTGGAAAATATAGACTCAAAATTCACAGATAAAGTGAGTAAATTTCTTTGCTGCGTTTTTACTCCTCTGACGCAGCTTCAGGTAGAGACGATAAACAATCGGTACAATCCAAATCTGAGCCTTTACTGTTGTTTCATCTTGCCCAGAAAAGTTTTAAGGCACAACCTGCAGGACGGTTGAAAATATTCAGTAAGACTCATGATTTCATTTCCGGTCTTTAATCTATGGACTTTGCGATTCTAAGAGGAATCTGAATTCTGCCCATGGGAAATCGTGCATATTCAGGCTGATTCCAGTTGCGACTACGGCATAGGAATCCTTTAGGAATTTCTTTTTACCGAAGGAGCTGAGTGTTCCAAAAATGCTGTGAAAAAGTTCTTAAAACAGCTCGCAGGTAATCTTGTTATTTGCATATTAAATTGCAAAGCTTTTAAGGTCTTTATGAATTCAGAGATAATAGAGGCTGGTATAATTTGAGTTCAGCAGATTCTCAAAGCTTCTGAGTCTGCCGGGACTTTCTAGTTGGGCATAACTTATGGTTAAAAACTGATGACAGGCAGAGAGCCCATTGCAGTGTTTGTTTGCTTGGACGATTTTTACGAGAGTCTCAAATTGCGGTCTCGATATAAAAGATAACAAGCCCCTGAATGTGGTAATGGAATTATTATTTCGAACAGTAGTGAAGGGAAAGGCATATTTCAACTGGCAAAAAGTAACATAGGATTTTATTTTTCGGCATCTGCAAAAAGAATGGCAAGAATATGCAAAAAGTTTGGCGAACAAACTTTCGGCAATTATAAAACATGACAAGACAATCTGTAAGAAAACCTCCATAAAAAGCACAGCTAAAAACTGCTGGGTATACAGACTAAACATCTGTCAGTTATTGGAAAGAAAAAATATTGGGGAACAAGGAATGACTTTCAAGTATATGTATTACTAGGGTAGAACTGGCCTTCGTAGTTCTTTAAAACTACACAACCATTTTGTATGGCGCGGCAAATCTCTGACGTTTGCCATCTGAATCCAAGATTCAAAAAGTTTGTTTAACAAACTTTTCGCTTTGAATAAGGAAATGAACCTGTCTCAAGAGTCTGGTATTTCCAAAGATTTCTCAGATGCGTGGAATATTGAAAACCATAACTGCAAAGACAAGTCCTGTCATTAGAGAGCAATTTTCTTTTTATCGTCCAGAACGGAGTGCCAAAAGTCTGAATTGTGTCTCTTGTTTTTCTACCAATCTTTTACTACAATAGCATTGCTTTTTCCCTAAAAGTTTGGCAAACGAACTTTTAGGGAAAAAGCAGAAAATCTTATAATAATCTTATTAAATATTAATACAGTCTTAAATTAAGATATTGATAAAATTTGTTTATTCTTAGCGCGGGGGGTGTTTGTGCTGATGAGTGAATTCTATTGCATCCTGCTTGGTAAGTAAGCTCCGGATAAGTATCTATTCCGCATGAATCAAAAGAGTTTTGATATAGGTAAAATGTCGAATTTTTAGCAAGACATGTATCATTATTGGGGCAAATTTAGCAATGACAGGTCTGATTCTAAAGCCCAAATGCTGTAGAAAAGTGGCGGGACATTCCATTCTCGCTCCTTGCACGGTGATAAATCAAATTATAGTTCAGATTCATAACAATCAGACATTTTCGGTTTGGTTGCGTTTTAGAAGAAGCTGAAACTGTTCTTTCGTGAGCCACGGTTCATATTTTTCCTTGTAGTTATTCAAAATTTTACAGAGAATGCCATTTTTTGCAAATTTATTTAAAATTCGAAATTTAACTTATAATTCAATCCTTCAGTGAAATCTGCCAAAAGTTTTGGCTCATAAGTTTTTGATGGACCTTTTATGGCACAATACTTGATTCGTTGACAAACCGAGGTTTGCTCCTTATGCAATGGCAGCATTCAAGCTATACTGAGTCCGGAAGGGTAGGGGAATTTTTAAATGGTAACAGTTTATAGTGTTTTATGCACATATCCACAGGACTATTACTAATTGCATATATTATTGTAAGACTAATTGTATATAATAGAAGAAAAGATGAAAAGTGTTACCTTCTCCGGGAAAAGTGTGACGGTTTTTGGGCGGCGGATTTTAAGTCCTTTAGAAACAAGAAAATAGAAGGGGAGCCGGAAAAGGAAAACTGTGACGTTTTTTGGGGAGAATCCACAGGGTAGCTGTGGAAAAGGCAGGGAAAACCGTTACTTTCTTGGATTCCGGACAAACTGTTACCATTTTTTTTGAAAGTAAAAGGGTGCTTGGCAGAAAAAAGTAACAGTTTATATTGTTTTCTTCTATTATATATGCATGAATTTTCATGATAAAAGGCTTCCTTGTAAAACCTGAATTTGTGTTTACAGGGACGGTCTGTCGGGGTATCCGGACAAACTGTTACTATTTTTTTCTTGGCAGATGGGAATAGGTTGGAAAGGCAGGGCTCCAGACAAACTGTTACTACTTTTCCGGTGGGGGAGGGAAGGAGCCTACGCCGGATTGGAAGGGCCGCGGAGCGGTTGTTGCCTTGGCAACAATGGAGGCGGCAGCCGGAACCCTGGAAAGCCGGGCCAAAAGGGCATGAAAACCCGGTTGGAGCAAAAAAACGGGTGGACTGCAGAAAAAGCTTCGTCCGGAAAATCATTTGAGTTTTTGCCCATGTATGGTATAATGGAATCATGGGGATTGCGGAAAAAGTGAGGAAATTTGGAATACTCTTTTGCCTGTTGCCGGCGCTTGCCTGGGGCAGGTCGGTCCGCATTCCTGAGCTTGAGGCCTCACGGTACAATTCATACAGGTTTGGCCTTCAGAGCGGCCTTTTTTTTGAGCAGTATCTGGATGGCTTTGCGAAGATTGCCGGTTGGGAATTTGAGTGGGTTCCGGTAAGGGACATGTCCTATGACGAGGCCCTGCATTCCGGGGTGATAGACTTTGCCTTTGATGTTACCCGGACTGCCGAGAGGGAAAGGAACGGCACGCTGTTCAGCTCGGTTCCCATGGGGAATGAGTACATAGAGCTTTTTGCGCAGGAGGGGGACTCCAGATTCTGCAGCGGGGATCTTGCGACGCTTGACGGGGCGACGGTCGGATACCTTGAGGTTGATCCCTTGCAGCGGAAGTGCCTTGAGGACTTTGAGAGGGAACATTCAGTCAGCCTTGTTAAGAAGGGCTTTCCCTACGGAACTAACCTTAATGAGCTCATGAAGGCTGGCGAGATAGACCTTAGGCTTGCCGACTGCTCAAGGCCTGTGGAGGGGAACCGGGAGAAGTCTGTCTACAACATGGCCTGCTACCAGGTTTACTTTGCCTGCGTTGACCCCGAGATAAAGAGGGAGATGGATGCTGCCCTGGGCACGATGCTCAGGGAAAATTTCTTTTACCGCTACGATGTTTTCTCCAGGATTTACGGAATTCCAACCTACAGCTATGACAATTTTACGGAAGAGGAGAGGAACTTCATCCGCAAAAGACAAACTGTTACCATTGTGAGCGACGTTGAGGGGATAAAGGCCTTTGATGACGTGAACGAAAAATTCTGGGGGAAGATTTCTGACTATTCTGGGCTTTTGTTCAGCCACCTTTCTGCGGAGGGGAACCTGAGGAACATATCGGGGAATACGCTTGGGAATTCTCTGGGGAAGGGGGCCTTGGGCTACACGGGGGACGGCATTTTCAAGACCGTCAGGTGCAAGGATGCGAGCAGGCTGGGGCTTGCCTTTACCAATCCCTGCAGGATAATGAGCGTTAGGCTTCTTTGCAGGAAGGGTGTTTCCTGGGAGTCGCTTATGAGTGAGACTCCGGGGTGGGACTCTGGAAAGATGCCAAGGTTTGCGATTACCGGCGACATAGTGAAGCTTCTTCCGTTTTTTGGGGAGATTTGCATTCCCTTTGAATTCAAGATTCTTGAGAGCGTGGACAAGTGCCTTGAGATGACCAGACGGGGGGAATTTGACGCGGCCCTTGTGGACGACTATTTCCTCCAGCGCATGAACGACATAAACAATTATCCGGGGATTGAGGGGAAGGATAGCAACATTTTCTCCATTCCGATTTGCTTCGGGGTAAGGGTGCATGACGGCGGAAGGGATGTGTCTGCGCTTGTGGCTTCCGTTATAGACAAGACCATGTACCAGCTGCCGCACTTCTATTACGGCGAGCTTATGAACGCGCAGGGAATTTACGAGAAGGTTCAGCCTGCAAGGATAAGGTTCAAGCTGTATCTCCTTAAGATAATGATTTCTATATGCCTGCTACTGTTCTTGCTGATTCTTGTGGGCTTTGCGCTGAAGGCAAGGAAATTCAGGCACAAGTCTTATGAAGATGAGCTTACCGGGCTTTTGAACAATGACGGTTTTCTTCACGCGGCGAACAGGATGCTTGACCTTAATCCTGGAAAGCGGTACGTCGTTACGGAGCTGAACGTGAGGAATTTTTCCATGATAAACCAGATAAATTCCAGCGACTACGGGGACAGGATGCTTGTTTGCATTGCGGATGAGCTTTCTAAACTTAACCGGGAGAAGGGCGTCGTTCTGGCAAGGGGCTTTGCGGACAGCTTCTACATCATGCATGAGGCTGGTGAGAACATGGCGGAGGATTCCAGGCACATGCAGCACCTGTGGAAGGCAGTGCAGGCGGCTCTCAGCAGCGAGGGGTATCCTGCCGTGATCCTTGGGGGATGCGCCTTTAGCGGCCCGGGCAGCAGCGCGAACAATGCGGGGGAGCTTCTTAGCAGGGCAAGCTATGCAAGAAAGACCAGCGGGTCCGGTTTCTATTCCAACTTTACGGTTTTTGACGAGCAGATACGAAAGAGGCGGGAGATTGTTCTGGACATAGAGAGGTGCATAGACGAGGCTTTTGAGCGCAATGAATTCTTTGTGGTCTTCCAGCCAAAGATAAGCCTTGCGGACGGAAAGGTTAAGGGTGCGGAGGCCCTTGTGCGGTGGAACAGCAGCCTTCACGGATTTGTTAGCCCGTCGGTTTTTATTCCTGTCTTTGAGCAGAGCGGCTATGTTACCAGGCTGGACTTTTTTGTCTACCAGAAGGTCTTTGAGTACCAGCAGGAGCAGATTCAGCAGGGAAGGCCTGTGGTGCCCATAAGCGTGAATGTTTCCCGTTTGCACCAGAATCCGGAGAAGTTTGTTTCTGCCTTTACGAGCAAATTCAACCAGTATTCGCTTACTCCCGACTGCGTTGAGCTGGAGCTTGTGGAGCGTTTTGCGGGTGCCAGCGACAAGATTCTTATACAGCTGACGGAACTTTTGCGCGGTGCAGGGTTCAAGGTGAACATGGATGATTTTGGGTCTGGGGAGTCTTCGCTTAACATGCTTTCGGAAATCCCTGTGGACGTAATAAAATTTGACCAAAGGTTCCTTAGGCAGGCGCAGACTTCAAAGGATTCCCTTATAATACTTTCGGAAACGATGAACATGGTGCGCAAGCTTGGCAAGCTGACGGTGTGCGAGGGTGTGGAGACTGAGGATCAGGTTGAGATGCTGCGCAGCATGGACTGTGACCTTGTGCAGGGATTCTTCTATTCAAAGCCCTTGAGCAAGGATGCCTTTACCGGATATGTTGCCAGGAACATTTGAATTGAAATTTTTGGAGATGAGGATATTTTTTGAGGAGACTGACGTTCAGTTTTTTGAGAGATGAAATTTATTCACACTGCTGATTTGCACCTTGGCAAAAATGTGAATGGTTTTTCCATGCTGGAAGACCAGAGGCACATTCTTTTACAAATAGAAAAAATTATTGGCGAGCAAAAGCCGGATGCGCTGCTGATTGCCGGAGACATATATGACAAGGCTGTTCCACCGGAAGATGCGGTTCAGCTTTTTGAAGAATTCCTTGAGGATGTTAGCGGAAAGGGGGTTGGTGTTTTTGCAGTAAGCGGAAACCATGATTCTGCCGTAAGGTTTTCTTTTGGCTCCAAGCTTATGAGAAAGAGCGGAATTCATTTTGCCCATCCCTTTGGCGGAAGTTCGGAGCCTGTTGTTCTTTCCGATGAATTTGGGGACGTGTGTGTTTACATGCTTCCTTTTGTAAAGCCGGCATCGGTAAGGAAATATTTTCCGGACCAGGAGATTGACTCTTACGAAAGGGCCGTTGAATGCTGCGTCAAAAGCATGGGGCTTGATGCGTCAAAAAGAAATGTCCTTTTGGCCCACCAGTTTGTTACCGGGGCACAGCGTTCTGATTCCGAAGAATTGAGTGTTGGCGGGATGGATAATGTTGCGGCTGAAATTTTTGACGGCTTTGACTATGTTGCGCTTGGCCACATACACGGGCCACAAAATATCGGAAGGAAAACTTTGCGCTACAGCGGGACACCCCTTAAGTATTCATTTTCCGAATGCGGGCACAAGAAATCGCTGACCCTTGTTTCCATGGCAGAGAAGGGCAATGTCTCCATAGAAGAAATTCCTCTCCAGCCTTTGCACGACATGAGGATGCTTAGGGGAAGCTTTGAGGAAGTCTGCGGAATGGCCCAGTCCGGGGATTTTGAGTCTGATGATTATGTTGGGATTATCCTTACTGATGAGGATGAAATTCCAAGCGGGACGGAAAAACTCAGGAGCCTGTTTCCAAACCTGATGAGCCTTGAGTATGACAATTCAAGGACAAGGCTTGGTGCGCAGATTGAAAGTTTGGACGACGTAAGGGGAATTTCTCCTCTGGAACTTTTTGACATGCTTTACGAGCAGCAGAATGCGCGGCACCTTAGCGACGTGCAGAGCAAGTATCTTTGTGCAATGATAGAACGGATCAGGGGGAATTGAATGAGGCCACTTAAAGTAACAATCTGTGGATTCGGTCCCTACTACAAGGAATCATGCATTGACTTTTCAAAGCTTGGAAAACAGGGGCTCTACCTTATTACAGGAGACACAGGGGCTGGAAAGACATCCCTTTTTGATGCCATAGTTTTTGCACTTTATGGAGAGCCAAGCGGTAATTACCGCACAGAGCAGATGCTGCGTTCTGTCTATGCAGACTTGGACACACCGACTTTTGTTGAGCTTGAATTTGAATATAAGGGAAAGGTCTACAAGGTAAAGAGAAATCCAAAATATGAGCGCAGGGCAAAGAGGGGAGGGGGAACAACAGTCCAGTCTGCAGATGCCGAACTTATAATGGAAGACGGAACCGCTGTATCCGGAAGCAGTAATGTTACGGCGGCAGTAACGGATCTTCTTAAGATTGACCGCAGCCAGTTCATGCAGATAGCCATGATTGCCCAGGGTGATTTCCAAAAGCTCATCTTTTCCGATACGGCTGACAGGCAAAAAATATTGCGCAGTCTTTTTGACACCGCTTTGTACGACAAGATTCAGGCGGAACTTTCGCGCGACATATCTACGGTGAACGAAAGCCTAAGAAGATATAATGCTGCAATAGAGCAGTATCTTTCGGGAATTGTTGGCGGAGGAAATGACGTTGACTTTATCAGGCAGAAAAAGGGGCTTATAAGCAAAGAAGACATAGAACTTATTGACTCCATGAATGAAAAGGACTCAGCCAGCTTATGGGACCTAAAGAAAAAAAATTCCGCGCTGCAGGAAGAGCTTGGTGCGCAGAATGCAAGGGTTGAAAAGGCCTCTGCCTACACAAAGGCTAAGGAGAATCTTTCTGCCGCAAAAAAACTTGCGGAAAGCCTGGCACTCGAACTTAGAAAAGCCGAGACACGCCTTAACGCTGCGGAGGAAAGGGAAGGGGAGAAAGAAAATCTTGAGGCGGAAAAACTTTCGCTTGAAGCAAAGATGGATGACTATGACCGACTGGCGCAGATGGAGGACGAGCTTGCAGAACAGAATGCTTCCGTTGTGCAACTGGAAGCCAGTCAGGAAAAGATGGAAAAAGAAATTGCCTCTTTGACGGAAAGCCTTGAATTTGACAGTGAAAAACTAAAGTCCCTTCAGGATTGTGAAAAAAACAAGCTTGAAAATGAGGCTAAGGCAGAAGCCCTTAAGTCCAGGGGAACTTTTCTTGCATCCATAAGGAAGTCTCTTGCCGAAAAAGAAGAGTGCGAGAAGCAGCTTGCTGTGGCACAGAAAAAATATGTTGAGGTTGCAGATAAAGCCCGCGAGCTTGAATGCGAGTACAATCAAAAGCACAGAATCTTTCTTGACGGACAGGCGGGTTTGCTTGCTCTGTCGCTAGAAAAAGACAAACCATGCCCTGTTTGCGGCTCAACAAATCATCCTTCCCCGGCAAAAAAAATGGACAGCCTTCCTTCCCAAGATCAGCTTGAAGAATTGCTCGAGCAAAAGGAAAAATTCTCGGACGAGGCAAATAGCATGAGCCTTGAGTGTGCGGGAATAAAAAGCAAGGTCAGCGAAAAGACTGCTTTCATAGAACAAGGGCTTGAGGAAAGTGGCTGCGGAGTAAAACTAGACGGCAAAGCTTTAGAAAATTTGGACAGCCTGCTTGCCAAGATGAGGGAAGAATACAAGGATTGCGACAAGAGTATAAAGGCGGAGCTTCCAAGAATAGCTGCAAAAAAAGAGCTTGAACATTCCATTCCTGAGGATCAGAAAAAACTTAGGGAGCTAAGCGCAAACCTTTCCGAGGCAAAGAGCATGCTTACGGAAAAGAGGACTGTCTGCGAGCAGAAAAAAATCCGCATAGAAGAAATGAAGACTTCCCTTGAATACAAAAGCAAGTCTGATGCAAAGGGGCGGCTTTCATTCCTTTCCGGCGAGATTGAAAAAATTAAAAATGAAATTGAGCTTGGCCGAAGGGCATACAATGAGTGTATCCAAAAGAAAGCTGAGGCAGCCGGAGCTGTGCAGAATTTGGAAAGCCAGCTAAAATCCCAGGATGAATATTCCCTGGAAGAAGAGCAGGAAAAGCTTGAGCAAAAGATGATGGAGAAAAAACAAAGCGAGGAGGCAATTGAATTCCTTAACCACAAGATTCAGGCAAACGAAGCAGCACTTGACGGCGTAAGAAAAAATTTTGCGCTGTACAGTCAGACGGAAGAAGAATACAAGTGGAAGAATTCCCTGTACGAAACGGCATGCGGAAGAATCTCCGGGAAGAGCAAGATAAAGCTGGAAACTTTTGTTCAGGCTTCTTATTTTGAACGGATCATTCGCTTTGCTTCCATAAGGTTCATGAAGATGAGCTGCGGCCAATATGAATTTCTACGGAAGGCAGAAAACCTTTCCGATTCAAAAGGTCTGGAGCTTGAAGTTAGGGATCATTGGGGCGGTTCATGCAGAGATGCAAAGACGCTTTCCGGCGGAGAACAATTTCTTGCGTCCCTTTCACTTGCGCTAGGCCTTTCCGATGCCATACAATCTTGGGCTGGTGGAATACATCTGGATTCCATGTTCATAGACGAGGGGTTCGGCTCATTAAGTTCGGATGTGCTTAAGACTGCGGTAGACACATTGACATCCGTTTCTTCCGGCAACAAGCTGGTCGGAATCATTTCGCACGTTGAGGAACTCCGGCAAAGGATAGACAGGCAGGTCGTTGTTTCAAAGACAAAGTCAGGGGGCAGTTCCGTGAGCATAAGCGTGTGATGTATATTTTGGGCAGGGTAAGGCTTTTTGGCAACTGAGCCTTGAACCTTGTTAAATTGTTATATATAATAAAGATGGGATATTGGATTCCATCTGGAATCTAAAAAATGGGGATATAAATGAAAGTTTCAGAAGATATTTTTTGCGTTAGCACCGAAGACAACCGCAATCACTTGTTTGAAGGGCAGTTTTCCGTTCCTGACGGGATGCTTTACAATTCATATTTGATAATAGATGAAAAATGTGCCGTGCTTGATACTGCAGATGAATTTTTTTGCAGTGAATGGCTTGGTCAGGTAAAAAATCAGCTGGGGGAAAAGAGACCTGATTTTCTTGTTGTCCATCATGCTGAATGCGATCATTCTGGTTCAATCGGATTATTTTTAAAAGAGTATCCAGAGGCAAAGATTGTGGCTTCCGCAAAGTGCATTTCGATTCTGGAACAGTTTTTGGGATTCAGCCTTTCGGAAAAATCAATAGCGGTTAAAGAGGGTGATGTCCTGAACCTGGGAAAGAGGGAGCTTTCTTTTATTGCGGCGCCAATGATCCACTGGCCGGAAGTAATGTTCAGCTTTGAGAAAGAAAGCGGAATTCTATTTTCTGCAGATGCGTTTGGAAAATTTGGCAGGAACAAAACTGAGGATTCTGAATGGACGGAAGAAGCAAGGCGCTATTATTTTGGCATAGTCGGAAAATTTGGAATGCCTGTTCAGAACGTGCTAAAAAAAGTTTCCAGCCTTGGCGTAAAAATTATATGTCCTCTGCACGGGCCAATTCTTAGTGGCAATATTCCGGATTATGTTTCGCTTTATGCAAAGTGGTCTTCATACAAAGCGGAAAAAGAAGGCGTGCTTGTTGCCTATGCTTCCATCTATGGACACACAAAGATTGCGGCGGAGATGCTTGCCTCCATGCTAAAGGAAAAAGGGACGGAATGCTTTCTTGCAGATCTTTGCGGAGAAAGAAGCATTGCAGTTGCAAAAGCTTTTGAATATTCAAAACTCGTTATTGCATCCGTGACATACAACGGAGGAATCTTTCCTGCAGCGGAAGATTTTATAAGGGACTTGGTAGGCCGTGGTTTTTGCGGCAGAAAAATTGGTCTTGTTCAGAACGGTTCCTGGGGGCCTCTTGCGGCAAAGGCGATGAAAGAAAAACTCTCTGCCTGCAAGGATGTTTCTTTTGCGGAACAGGTTGTTACAATAAAGGGCTCTTTAAATGAGCAGAGCAAAAAAGAGCTGGAGCTTCTTGCTTCTGAAATATTAGGATAGGCATGGCAATCATGACAAATACGAAAAAAATAATTGCGGCGGCTTTCGCTTTTTTTTCTTTTGGTGCGCATGAATTATTCAGCCAGGAAAACTTTCCGCTCAAGATGGCTGTGGAGTATGACAACATGCAGAATGGCCTTGAAAGCGGAAAATTTTCAAGCGACTGGTATTATGAATATTCAGTAATACAGAATGCCTTTACAAGCGGGGCTCCGGGGACAAATGAAAAAAACACCTCTTCGCAAATTCACAGTTCATGGGTTTCTGTTCTAAAGGATTTTGAGCAGTATTGGAGCAAGAACTGTCCAATGGAAAATTATGCCAGCTATTCAGTATCAGGCCCGCTTGTTAGGGTAGGGCAGGCGCGTCCGGGCGGAAATGTTGACTATTCAATGGCCGTTGACTGGCAGCCGGGGAAAAACTTCCTTTACATGAAAGAGGCTATAGAGGCTGGGCTAAAAAAATCCTACAATCCGGCGTGGAGGGATGTCCCTGAGCGCTGGCCTTCAAGTTCCATTTATTCATCAGAAGAAAACTATGGCAATGCAAAATCATCGGGAATATTTTTAGCACTTTTTGGCAACGGGGCCAGGGTAGCCTCATACTGCTATGAATCTGGCAGGACTCTTTATTATGTTTCTTATGATATTATTGATGCAAGGGGCAATATTCTTTTTAGCGGAAAACCTCAAAGAATCGGAAAGAACAGCAAATATGTTTTTTATGATGTCCCGGAAAATGTAGCTTCTTTGGTAAACCAGGGAAAAACCTCCGTTTCTGTTTCCGACCTGCGGCTTCATTTTGGAGAGTGTGATTCATTGGTTAAGGATTCGAGCGTGAGCAACATGCCGTCTGTTTCCATTGTTCCTCCCCGCTCTCTAACAAAGGGCAGACAGGATGATGCTCTTGTGGAATCCCGCGGTAAGTTTTTTTCACACAACAAGATTCTTGTTTCTGCTATTTACAATTCAGACTCTTATGCAATAGAAAATGAATTGCAAAAATATCTTGTCCGCATAAGGGGCGGCGTATTTACAATGGGCTCAAATAAATTTTCTGACAATGAATTTCCGGCTCATCAGGTTAAGGTAGATTCATTTGAGATTATGTCCATTGAAGTTCCCCAGTGGCTTTATGAAGCTGTTACGGGAGAAAACCCGAGCTTGCAGAGAGGCAGCGGTTATCCGGCAGAAAAAATCAGTTGGTATAAGGCCGTAAAATTCTGCAACATGCTTAGCGAACTTGCAGGTCTTGAACCTTGCTATTCTGGTTTGAATTCTGACTCTCTCGGAGGAACCGGAAATGTTACCGTAAACCTTAATGCAAATGGGTACCGCCTGCCAACAGAAGCTGAGTGGGAATATGCCGCCAGGGCAGGGGATGATGGTGTTCTGTATTCAGGTGGCAACAATATAGAGCGCATTGCAGTAGCAAATGTTTCGCGAAACAGAATTTCTACACAGAGGGCTGCGTCTCTTGCTCCAAATGCATGGGGCATTTATGACATGAGCGGAAATGTGTGGGAATGGTGTTCCGATATTTATGGTGATTACAAGGCAGGTTTTGCCGATAATCCAAAGGGAAGCAGTTTTGGTTCCGGATATGTCCTGAAGGGTGGCTGCTGGGCAAATACCGTGTCAAGAAAAACAGGTAATGTTGACCAATGCCGCATTACCTACAGACGGTCGGAAAACGGCAGCGATACGGCTTTTTCAATCTTCAGCAAAGATCCGAATGATCTTGGTAATGACAGCATTGGATTCAGGGTTTGCCGCTCGGTGAGATGAGATCAGTTTTATTCCGTATGAATGTTATTGTTAAAAAGGAGAACAAAAATGGATTTAAAAAGAAAATTGCCGGTTGGCATTCAGGATTTTGAGAAGCTCCGTGAAGAAGGGTATCTGTATGTAGACAAGACGGATGCCATCTACAATTTAGTTCACAGCGGAAGTTCTTATTTTTTTGCCAGACCCCGCTGCTTTGGAAAGACACTTTTGCTTTCTGTAATAGAGGCATATTTTAAGGGCAGGAAGGATTTGTTCGAAGGCCTTAAAATAGAGAAGCTCGAAGAGGAGTGGCAGGAATATACAGTTCTTAAAATAGATTTTTCTACCGACGTCTATTCTACAGAAGGAGCTCTTGAGGTTACCATTAATACATTCCTGGCGGAACAGGAGCAGCGCTATGGAAAGCACGAGGAAAGGACAACGTATGCAAAGCGTTTTGAATACATCATTCAGCGTGCCTACGAGACGAGTGGAAAGCCAGTTGTTGTTCTTATTGATGATTATGACAAGCCTATCCTTGATGCAATGTTCAGTCCTGAAGAAAGCCATAACCGCGAGGTTCTCAGAAATTTTTACAGTGCACTTAACGGCAATGATTACTATTTGAAATTTGTCTTTATAACTGGCATTTCAAAATTTGCAAGTGTGAATGTGTTCAATGGGGCAAACAAGCAGAAGGACATTTCACTGTATTCCAATTTCAATTCACTGTGCGCTTTTACCCAGTCTGAACTTGAGTCAACCTTTGGAGATGAATTGAATGAACTTGCAAAGGCAAACAACTTGGCTTATGAATCCTTCTTGAAAATGTTTGAAAAAAAATATTCAGGATATTGTTTCTGCAAGAACGGGGAAAAACTGTACAACCCATTCAGCGTTCTTAATGCCCTTTCATCATTGGACATGCTTTCCTTCTGGTTCCAGACAGGCGTTCCTTCCATGCTGATAAAAATTCTTCAGAATTCAAAATTTGATTTCTTTGGAATTCTTGAAGGAATTTGTGTTGATGCAGACACGATCATGGATTATAAATGGACGGAGGACGATTTGGTTTCCGTAATTTTCCAGAGCGGCTATCTGACCATCAGGGCTTATGATTCAGAGAATAATTTGTTTGAGCTTGGCCTGCCGAATGGAGAAGTTCGTGACGGATTCTTGAAGAATCTCTTGCCATACTACACGAGTGTTGGAACAACCAGCAAATATGGTTCCGAAATCGCATTGGTAAAAGCATCTCTGGTTAACGGAGACGTGTCGGGTTTTGTAGCCCGCTTTAGGGAATCAGTAAAGAACGTTCAACTTATTCAAAAGAAGAAGGAAGATGCAGAAACGGTTTACCTGATTGCATTCCATTCTCTGCTCATGCTTACGGGATTCACTTTTTACAGCGGTTCTGCTCTGGCTGGTACGCATAACGACATTGTTGTGGAAGCCGGAAAACACAGCTACATTTTTGAAATAAAAATGGACAAGGGCATTGCACTGGAAGACGTGGAGGCTGATGCGTTTGCAAGAATTGAAGAAAAAAAATTTGCAGCAAAATATTCAGGCACAGACTGCCTGGTTCATAAAGTTGTGATTGTCTTTAGTTCCTCAAAGAACGAACTTATTGGATGGAAGGAAAACAACGGTTCCGCAAATATGCAAAAAGAAATCAGTTAAAGTCAGCAAGGCCGCCTTTAATGGCGGTGTAAGCTGGCAGTGATTCTGTGACAAATAAAAAAGGCTGCCTGGGAAAAACCTTTGGCAACCTTTCTACTGAGCTATTGCAGATTCGAACTGCAGACCCACGCCTTAAAAGGGCGTTGCTCTACCGACTGAGCTAATAGCCCATCCTTCATTAAAGAAGTACAATAATATTACTAAAAAAACAATTTTTTGTCAATAAGTTTTATTTAAAATTTGAAAATTGTTGGAACTGCTAGGCAAAAAAGACGGTTTTAAGCAGATTGCAGAATTTTTTTTCAAAAACTGCCGATAATAAAATGGAACGCGCAAAAGTGTAGTTCAAGGAACTTGTACCCATTCTTAAGGTTTTTGGTACAGAAAACTATTAGGCACGACTATGAATTTTTGGAAAAGACTTGCTTTTATTTTTATATGCACAAGCATCATTTTACAAACTGTTGCCGCAAAGGAATTGACGGCAGATTTGGGGCTGAGTACGCTGGACGCCTTTTCTCCTGACGGGGACGGAACAAACGATGAACTTGTGATAACCTTATTTTATAGCGGAAATTTTTCAAAAGTATCATCCTGGCAGCTGACGATTATTGACCAGCGCGGATTTACTATAAAAACATTTTCCGGCAAGAATCAAAAAATGCCCAAACGGATTGTATGGGACGGAGCAACGGACACCGGATCAGAAATTTATTCACTTAACGACTATGCCATAATTTTGCGGATTGTTCCTTCAGCGAAAGACGAAAAGAAGAGCGGACAAAAAAAAGTTGTTACTGCAAAAAATTTTACAAGTGGCATTCTTTTGGAAACCGTTGAAAAAAACAAGCGATGGCGCTTTGCCGTTAACTCGCTGCAGTTTGCTTCGGGTAGACCAGAATTAAAAACAGGGACAGAAGATCAAATTCTGTTCAACAATTATATTCTTGATGTAATAGCCGCAAAACTGAATGAATATCCGGATACAGCTGTAACCATAACTGCATTCGAAAACAATCTTGAGAATACGACGGAATCCAATATAGATCAAGTCTTGCCACTAACACAGGGTCGTGCGGAAACAATAGTGGAAGTATTGGTACAAAAAGGAATAGACCGTTCTCGGCTTAATGCAATTGGAAGGGGAGGGGCAAATGAACTTTCTTCCCCAACAGATGAAAACAACAGTTGGAAAAACTGCCGCATAGAATTCGACATGGAAAAATAAGATTTTCAAATAAAAACATAGACTAAATTTTATTTTACATGCTATAATAACGCATGTTAATCAAAATTTTATTATTAATTATTTTCTTTACCGCCTTCATTATTGTTGGACTTCGATGCCAGAAAGCCAGCAAGAATGTAAGCGGTTATGTTTTGGGGGGACGTGCTGTTGGTCCATGGCTTACAGCATTTGCTTACGGTACGTCGTATTTTTCTGCGGTAATCTTTGTTGGTTACGCAGGTCAGTTTGGCTGGAACTTTGGAGTCGCATCAACATGGATTGGACTTGGTAATGCGTTCATCGGCTCCCTTTTGGCCTGGGTCATTTTAGGCAGACGAACCCGAATAATGACTCAGCACTTAGGTTCTAAAACAATGCCGGAATATTTTGGCCAGCGATTTGAATCCAACACAATAAAAATCATATCATCTACAATTACATTCATCTTTATGATTCCGTATACATCTTCTTTGTTCAACGGATTGTCCAGACTGTTCCGCATGGCATTCAATATAGATTATTCTGTGTGCGTTATAGTCATGGCTGTTCTAACCGCAATATATGTAATTGCAGGCGGATATATGGCAACTGCAATAAACGATTTTATTCAGGGAATAATTATGCTTGCCGGTATAGTTGCGGTAATACTTGCTGTTCTTTCCAAGAACGGAGGCTTTATGGCTTCTCTGCAGGAAATGAGTAAAATTGAATCTCCTGTAATGAATGGAGCTTACGTTTCTTTCTTTGGCCCGGACCCGCTTTATCTGCTTGTTGTAATTTTGCTTACATCACTGGGAACATGGGGACTTCCTCAAATGGTTGGAAAATTCTATGCAATAAAAAATGAGGATTCAATCAAAATAGGAACAGTCATTTCTACTGCATTTGCAGTTGTTGTTGCTGGCGGATGCTACTTCTTGGGAGGCTTCGGCCGTCTCTTTACAACAGCAGCAGATGTAAAGGCAAATGGTTTTGACTCTATCGTTCCAACAATGCTTTCCGGTTTAAGCGATGTGTTAATTGCAATTGTTCTGATTCTTGTTCTTTCCGCATCAATGTCAACTCTTTCTTCCCTTGTTTTAACATCAAGCTCTACACTTACACTGGACTTCATAAATTCATTAAAGAAGAAAAAGCTTTCGGAAAAACAAAAGCTTATAATGATGCGCATCTTCGTTGCAACATTTATAGTCATATCAGCCTTGATTGCTATCGTGCAGGCAAAATCAAAAGTAACATTCATTGCACAGTTAATGGGAATATCTTGGGGAGCTCTTTCTGGTGCATTTTTAGCTCCTTTCTTATACGGTCTTTATTGGAAAAAGACAACAAAGGCTGCCGTATTTGCATCTTTTTGCTGCGGCACAATTGTAGAAATTTTCCAGTTGATAATATCTATTGGATATATAAAACCGTATGGAGCCGTGCTTTCTTTCATATTCAAGAATTCTCTTTATTCCGGAGTTTTCTGTATGCTTTGTGGTCTCATCATTGTTCCAATCATAAGTTTGTTAACCCAAACTACAAAACCAAAAGAAACAGAATCAATGTTCTCCTGCTACGATAGAAAGGTTATGGTTGCAGCAAGAGAAATCCTTACGGAAAAAGAAGACTAAAGAACAGAGCTTCTGGACAAATAAACATTGTGAACACCAGGAATATTAAAACTCTCCAGCATTCCTGGTGTTTTTTGTTTTTAAAGCATACACTATATAACATAGATTCTGTCTACTTCTAAAACCATCTATTTCGTTTTTTTCTTACGGCCCACATGCAACATACCTGCTTCCCTGTTTGCAAACATATTTCTTTGTTGTATACTATAAATTATGCAGACACCAGTAAACCAAAATGCCAGCAAAGAGGCAAAAGAACTTCTTTCTTTTCTGTGCAAGACAGCAGGCAATGCTATCATCACAGGCCAACACACGCAAACAATCCCCATGGAAGAAATCCAGTACATAAAGCAGATTACAGGATTTACTCCAAAACTTCGCGGCTTTGAATTATTGTCATATTCGCCAAACATCAACTATGCAGATTCTTCAGAAGACTGCCTAACAGAAATCCAGGAAAATAGGAATACCATTCAGGTTGCATTGGAATGGGCAAAGCAAAAAGACAACATACTAACATTTTCCTTCCATTGGTTTTCTCCCATTGGAGGACATGACAAAAGCTTTTATGCTAAGAATACAGATTTTGATGCAAGAAAAATTCTTGTTGACGGTACGCCAGAGCAAAAAGCATTTTTCCACGATATGGACAAGATTGCGGAACTTTTAAAACCTTTCCAAGAGGCCCATATTCCAATTTTATGGCGGCCATTTCATGAATCAGACGGCACATGGTTCTGGTGGGGAGCAAAAGGTCCTGCGGTTGCAAAAGAACTTTACAAGCTTATGTTTAACCGCTACACCACTGTTCACCATTTGGACAACTTGCTTTGGGTCTGGAACTGCCGACAAAAAGAAGGGTACCCAGGCGATGAGTTTACAGATATAATCTCTGTAGACATTTACCTCCCGTCATATAGGCCTACAGACTACAAAAATGAATATGAAGAACTGACAAACAACACAACAAAGAATAAAGTTGCAGCATTAGCAGAAGTCGGATACATTCCGGATGTGGAAATGCTCCAAAAAAGCCGCATTCCATGGGCATATTACATGTCTTGGTCAAAGGAATTTATAATCGGACAAAAATACAACTCTACGGAAAATTTAAAAAAGATGTATGAAAGTTCCTATTCCATAAAAAACCCATAAAATTCTGCGAACCAGTAAAATAAAACCTAACGTCTGGTTCGCAAATCAAGAAAAAATAAATGCAATTTTAAATGTCAAAAATATCCACTGTAAATTTTTGCCTTAGAAATACTA
>Ga0256407_10003636_pt1 | contig 27069 bp, 25 predicted proteins | sample RumenRJG_04DNA_FD_193489 | JGI IMG/M metagenome (GOLD analysis project Ga0256407, IMG submission 193489) | Bovine rumen microbial communities from Lethbridge, Alberta, Canada - RJG_04 | ecosystem: Host-associated > Mammals > Digestive system > Stomach > Rumen | place: Canada: Alberta... | reverse complement strand
GCTTGTTTTCTTTTTGCAACACTAAGATAAGTGAAAATTCTGACATGGCAAAATCCTGGGCAACTTTTTGTTGCTCAGGAACTTATAAATAAAGTTAAATTATAGTGTTGCGGAATTAAGGTCTATCTCATTTTTTAACCATATACCTATTAAATAGTATACTATTGTAGTTCCAAGCAAAAGAGGAATCATCTTCCAATCAGCAAAGCCATAGAAAAACAAACTAGTAAGCAATAGCCAGCTATTCTGTATTCCGGACCGCTTCCTGACAAAAGGAAGATAGTACACCAAAAAGACTACCGTAAAGAAGATGAGAAAACTGATAGAATTAACAACCATTGCTTAAGCTAGTTTTGCCTGAATGGAGTTAACCATCTCGCCAACATTGGCCCATTTCATGATCTCGAGTGACGTAAATTTTATCTTAAAGGCTTTCTCCACAGCTACGATCAACTGAATATGGGACAAACTATCCCACTCCTCAATGTCGTCGGCACATGTTTCATCCTTCAAATTGGGAGTCTCATCCAAATCCAAAACATCCAAGAAAACCTCGTTCAGTTTACTGAAAATCTCTTCTCTATTCATTTCGCAATTCTATTAATTATTCATTATTAACTAATTCGATATATCCTATCCCCTGCTTATAGAAATAGCAAATAAGACGGTTTCCAAGAGCAGGAGCCTCGACGGGCTTAAATAGCGGAATCCAATTATCGGTCACCAACTCATCAAAAGCATCCTGGATATCCTCAACCGAATAACACAGATGATAAGGACCGCTCCCACATTTGGTCAGCATCTTCTGCATGGTACGATTGTCTTCATAAGGTTGTACCAATTCAATAGGAGTTTCACTGTCCTTAAATACAAAGCAAATCCTCGCACGCTGTGTATCGTCTGCGGTAATATCACCACTATTATACCCCAACTTTGCAAAGACTTGAACAGTCTCCTCGATACTTTCGGTCAAATACCCTATATGCTCTATTTTACTCTCCATTTTTCTTTTCTATGTAACATTCCCTATTCCGATACTTATCTACAATTAGTTCAAATTGAGCGGTATCCGCACCTTTCATCCTGATAAAACCAAGGCCCAAATAGTGATTCTCTACCATCTTATTCTTGGGCGTAGGAAGGTATTCGCCAATTATTCGCTTGTACCTTTTAGCCTTGGCAGCCTCTACCATTGTATTGAGCGTGAAATTCTCCATACCACGCTTCAACACACGGCAACTCATGAACCAAGTATCCACGAATAGCGTTTCCTTGTCCATCGGTTTCATGATAACCACGGCAATCAAGCCGTTATCACCAAACCTATCCTCTAAGGTAAAACTCAGGTCAACCACTTTCGGATCATTAGCTAAAGCCTCAATATCTGCATCTGTATAACGCACTGTACGCAAGTTGAACTGATTGCTTCTCTGGCTCAACTGTGCCACACGAGGAGTATTGAATTTAGTGAAACCACTTACAACAGATACCATATTGAGAGACTTCAAGAAGTCTGCTTCATTGGTAAAGGTCTTGCTAAGAGACACACGTTGTGCTTCAACCTGATACTGCTTGGTTCGGTCTTTGTCCAAATTACTATAACTGGCCGTCTCAAAGAGATTAAGTGAATACAGATACTCCAAATACTCTGCAGGGTCTTCTGGCAATTCGGGGACAGTAATGGCAGGAATATTCTCACGAACTATATTACGCTCAAATGGATTGTCATCCAAGAATACCATACTGTCAAATCCAATATTTAGAATCTGCTGAATGGTACGGATATTATCAACCTTGGTTTCCCAGTTGGCTTGGAATACAGCAATGTCATCCAGTTTGAGCACCATGTCCGGGTGTTTCTCAAACGGTTCTTTGGCGGTTTCTTCGTTGTTCTTGGAAGCTACACAGATGATGATGCCTCTTTGTTTGAGTTTCTTTACCCACATCTGAAACTCTGAAAAGGCCTTACCAATACCCAGTCCGTGACCGAGTTGGATACCTTCCAGACCGTCATCACCAATTACTCCCCCCCAAACCGTATTGTCCAGGTCAAGGATCAGGCATTTCTTAAACTGACCTTTTATAGCACACACTATATCCATCACACGGCTGGCGACATAAGGCAATGCTTCAATACTGAGCACCATTTCTGTGCTGGTATAGACATTGGCAGCGAACAACTGGTCTCGCCCCAATTTGTTCTGGAGGCCAGCAATGTCACAGATGAAGAGGTTCGGAAACTGCTGCGAAAGACGCATCAGTTCGTAATTCAATTTACGTATCTGAAAGGTAAAAGATGATTCAACCTTGTTAGCATAGCTACCGAAAACAGTATCTTCAATCTCAGGATAATTGAAGTAGATAATCTTCTTACTGGCGAATGTGGGGTTTGAACAAATGTCGGCCACAAACTGAAGGCGTTCATCTGCCAGGATCACTTGCTGTTCAACCGGTAACGTGCTATGATATTCACCCAGTTTGTGGGTACTTTGGAATACTACAATGAAATCTGCATCGAAGTGATACAGATCACTTGTCGGATCCAAGAATTGACGATCTACCTGATTATACTCAGCCTCAAAGAGGTTTACGTTAAAGCCTCGTTCTACACCAATACCCCGGATAGCAGTACAGAGCAACTGGGTGGCGGTATCGCCAACAACAGCCAGTTTGAGTCCCGTCAATCCTGATAAATCCGCTTTAAGGGATCGTTTGAGTTCTTTAAATGATATCACCATTTGCATTCGAATTAGGCGTTATCATGTAAATTGATTTTTTCGAAATTTAGGAAAAATTAATCAAATAAACAAAACATCCCTGAAATTCACCAGATAGACCTTCTTGACTGCACGGGTAAGGGCGGTGTAAAGCCATTTGAGGTCTTCGTCGGCCAGGTCGTCCTGCCAGAAGGGGTTGTCTATGAAGACACAGTCCCACTGGCCGCCCTGAGACTTATGGCCCGTAATGGCGTTGGCGTATTTGAGTTGGAGGGCATTGAAATACGGATCCTCCTTCACTGCATCATAACGCTTCTTCTTTGTAGTCAGGTGGGAATAATCTTCCAACACGCCCTGGTAAAGGGCCTCCTGTTGTTCCCTTGTCAGGGACGCTGATTCCGATTCCAGGGTATCCAGGCATACTTTCGCCACGATTTCTTCGTCCCCGTAATCCGGGAAGGACAGGCGGGCCGTGGCGAAATGCAGGCCGTAACGGTCCTCGTACCGCGATATCTTGATGAGGTTGGCAATGTCGCCGTTGGCGATGTATTCCAGGGAACTGTCCTTCTTGTCCGATGCAAACTGGTAACAGTTCTTAACAATCATCAGCTTCTCGCCGCGCACCAGCCGTTCCTCCTTGAACTGCACCATCGAGCGGATGCCTGCATTGTAGCGGTTTGCCCGTTTGTTGGACCGCGTCAGGACGATTACTTCGTCTTCGCCGAAGCGGTCGTACGCGTCCGAAATGGCTTCGATCAGCTCTCCCCCGCCAATCCGCTCGATATCATCGAAGCCTTTCAGTTCCAGCTGAATGGCTGCCTGTTCGGACGGCGAGAACGCAGCCCTCGCTCCCAGAAACGCGTCCTCGCTGCGCGGTCCCGGCCCGCTCCGCTGCGGAAATGCTCGCTCGGGCTTGGCGTCTACGCCGCCGGAAACATCGCCCATGATGCGGTGACGGAGCAGGGTGGCATTGTGAAGGATGCCGGAAGCTTTCTGCTGGCGCACGACGGTGGTGAGGGTGGAAAAAAGCACCCCGCTAAACTGATCCATATAGGCTTCTGACAGGGCGGGCGAAGCATCCAGGCCCACGGGCGGAAGCTGGGCGGCATCGCCCACCATGATCATCCGGCAGCCGATGCCATGACGGACAAAGGATACCAGGTCTTCCAACAGGTTTCCGGACCCGAAAGAAGCACTGGGCGATCCCCCGTCGATACCGATAAGCGAGACCTCATCCACAATGTAGAGGGTGTCTTTCGCCTTATTCGGGGACAGGGAGAATTGGCCGAAGCCATCACCGGAAATGGACTGGCGACGATAGATATGCTTGTGGATGGTATAGGCGGGACGGCCCGTGTAGGAAGACAGGACCTTGGCCGCACGGCCGGTAGGAGCCAGCAGCACACAGGGAATCTCCATCTCCCCCATCGTTGCCACGATAGCCGCCAGCGCGGTGGTCTTGCCCGTTCCCGCATAGCCGTTCGCCACCAGGATATCACCGTTATCCTCGGTCAGAAAGGACGCCACATCTCCCAGAAACGCATCCTGGCAGGTGGTGGGTTCGTATCCGAAATGGGAAAGGAACGAACGGTAGAAGAATTCCCGCCGGTCCATGGGTTAGCGCCTTGCGCGGGAGAAAATCATGCCGCAGGCAGCCAGGACAGGATAGATTTCCACGCGGCCCAGGAACATGTCCAGACAATAAATGACCTTGGCCACGGCCGGCTCGGCGCCATAATTGCCGAAGGTGCCGATTTCGCCAAGGGCCGGTCCCACATTGGCCAGAGACGAGATGGTGGCCGGAATGGCATTCGCACCGCCCGAACCCACCAGCATGCAAACCAGGACGGAGACCACCAGCAACATGCCGTACATGGCAATGTACAGGATGTGCGGATAGAGCTCTTCGTCCCGGACAATCCGATTGCCCAGCTTAATCTCGCTCACCGATGCGGGATGGATATTGCGGCGGAGCTGACGCCCGATGGCCTTGAACAGCATCATCACCCGGTCGCTCTTCAGGCCGCCCGTCGTGGATCCTGCCATGCCGCACTGAACCCCCACATACATCATCAGCAGGCACGGGAACAAGGGCCAGGCGCTATTGTCGGCCGTAGCGAACCCGCTTGTAGACGCGTAACTGAGAATCTGGAAGGTACCATCCATAAAGGCGCGGTACCAGGAGGGTTCATACTGACCGATCTTCAGGTACAGGGCCGTGATGACGGAACAGATAACCAGCGTGCTCAGGTAGAATTTGAGAACCGGATTCTTGAACGGCTTCAGCGAGCGGGTCACCACCACCATGAAAATCAGGGCGAAGTGGATAGAAGCCAGCAGCATGAAGCACATGGTAATCACATTAATCAGGTCTGAATGGAAACTGGCAATGGACAGGTTCCGGGTACTGAATCCGCCCGTTGCACAAACGCTGAAGGCGTGGTTGATGGCATCGAATGCGCTCATACCGGCCAGCCAGTAACTCACGAATGCGAGCACGCAGATACCCAGGTAGACCGATGTGAACATGACAACCGTCTTGTTCGCCCGCGAACGATAGCCTTCCCGGGACAGGGAGGACAGTTCCATATTGGCCAGCCTCAGGCGGACGGGAGATGAGTTGGGAATGACCAGCAGAAGGAAGACCACGACTCCCAAACCACCGATGAAATGAGTGGAGGAGCGCCAGAACAGCAGGCTGTTCGGAAGCGATTCCACATCGCCCAGGATGGTACCGCCCGTGGTGGTAAAGCCGGAAACGCTCTCGAACAGGGCATTGACCACCGTGAAGGGACCGCCCCAAAGGGCATAGGGCAGCATACCGAAAATAAACGACAGCAGCCAGGACAGGAAGATGATGATGTATCCGTCCTTCAGGGTGATGGCGGCGTTTTTCCGGACAAAGATGAACGGGAAAACACCCACGATGAAGGTGATGATAAAACTGATCATCAGGGCGGCCAGGGCACTGTCATTCCCGTTGGCCACGGAAACCAGGATGGACAGGAACATGAACAACGCACTGACCAGCAGCGCGAAGCCCACATTACGCGATATCACCCTGAAATTCATATCCTTACTCCGATTTTGCGTTCAACTTTTCCCGCAAGGCGTTCACCCGGGAGCGCATCTGCTGGTTCTCCCCGATAAGCTCCGTGATGCCGGCATTCAGTTCCGACAATTCATCGTCGCCCTCGAAGGTATAGGAGTATTTCTTATTGTATGACCGATAGTTATCCATGCCGTCCAGCATCTTGCGGAGCGGATTCACATAATAGGTCAGGATGAAGAAGAGCAGCATCACCACCAGCAGCAGTCCTACGGACACGGCCACGATACCCGGGATGATGCTCCGGTAAAAGCCGCGCTGGAAGGTCAGCGAGTTCTTCTGCAGGTCTCCGTAAATGGCACCGCTGAGGTTGTCGATATCGCGGCGGAGACGGTTGTATCGCGGTTGCAGCCGGTCGAAATACCAGGTTCGCGAGTCGATAAAATCGGAGGAAATCACGTTCTGCAATTCCAGCGAGGTAAGCATGAAGGCCGAGTAGGAATAGACCACCGAATCGGCCAGCGGGAGCATTTTTACCGAGGTGAGCGAGCGACGGATGGAGTCGCACCGGTTCATGAAGGCATCCTGGTCGAAATCCGGCAGCCGGCTGGTGGTTTCATCGCCCACCACCGCCAGGATACCCAGGTTGTAGTCATTGCTCAGCTGCGCCAGTTTCTGGGAGGCGTTGATGCTCTTGATATTCTCTGCAATCAGGTCCGACACGTATGTGCTCATCCGGCTGTATTCCAACACCGAAATGATGCTGGAAATGAGCAGGGTGGCTGCGATGGCGCTGAGCGCCAGTGTCAGTTTCAGGCGGATGCTCATAAGATATTCATCGATTGTTCACGGATTTTCTCGAGCTCATCCTTCATCCGGACCACCGTCTGCTGAATGAGGGCATGGTTGGCCTTGGAGCCGGTGGTATTGATCTCGCGGCCCATTTCCTGGATGATGAACCCGAGTTTCTTACCCGGATACGGTTCTCCGTCAATGGTATCCATGAAATATTTGCAATGTTGGCGCAGGCGCACTTTCTCCTCGTTGATATCATATTTTTCGAGGTAGAAAATGAGTTCCTGCTCGAATCTTTCCTTGTCGGGTTTGGCACCCAGTTCCACCAGGGCCTTGTCCAGCCGTTCGCGGACCGCGGCGATGCGTTCCGGATCGAAACGCTCCACCTCGTCTTCGAAGGAGAGGATTTTGGCCACGCGGGAGGTTACATCCTTGTACAGGGCCGCCCCTTCCCGCTCACGGAAGGTGTTGACGGCGGCAATCGCCTCGTCCAGGGCGGCGGAAACGGCCGGCCAGGCCGCCTCGTCCACCACTTCTGCCTTCCGGTTATCCATCACATCCGGGAACCGGAGGATGGCGGTAAGGAGCTCGTTGTTCATACGGTCCGTCGCTTCCATGGAACCGCCGGTAAAGCCGGGCAGGCCGCTGCGGATGGAACGGATCTGGTCGTAATAAGCTTTCAGCAAGTCTGCATTGATGGGTTTGGCGGTTTCGGCGGCATTGGGCTCCCAACTCACGAAACAGTCGATGGTACCCCGGACCAAAGCCTCCGCAAGCCGCTGGCGGAAAACCATTTCCTTGTCCTTGGGAAGGACCTGCGACTTGACGCTCACATCGGTGGATTTGCCGTTGAGCGTGCGGATTTCGATGGTGAGTTTTCCTGCCGGGAGGAGGGCCTCAGCCTTGCCGTAACCTGTCATTGACTTAATCATCGCCCCAAAAAACCTATTAACAAAAGGCAAATTTAACAATTTATTGTTACATTTGTAAATTAATCGATAAGATATGGAAGAAAAGAAACTCAATTTCCTGGAGGAAATCATCGAAAACGACCTGAAATCGGGGAAAGTGGACAGCATTATGACCCGATTCCCGCCGGAGCCGAACGGCTACCTGCACCTGGGACACGCCAAGAGCATCTGCCTGAATTTCGGCCTGGCCCAGAAATATGGCGGAAAGACCAATCTGCGTTACGATGATACCAACCCCGTCAAGGAAGATACCGAATATGTAGATTCCATCAAGGAAGATATCCAATGGCTTGGTTTCCAGTGGGATAAGGAATTATATGCATCGGATTACTTCGACCAGCTCTATGCCTGGGCCGAGGAGCTCATCAACCGCGGCCTGGCCTATGTGGACGACCAGACGCAGGACGAAATCCGCGCGGGACGCGGGACCGTGGACAAGCCCGGCACCGAGAGCCCCTGGCGCAACCGTACCCCCGAAGAGAACCTGAAACTCTTCCGCGAAATGCGGGACGGCAAGTATGCCGACGGCGAGAAGGTCCTGCGCGCCAAGATTGACATGGCGCATCCGAACATGATGTTCCGCGATCCCCTGCTGTATCGCATCAAACACGCCTCCCATCATCGCACGGGCGACAAATGGTGCATCTACCCGATGTACGATTTCACCCACGGACAGTGCGATTCCATCGAACACATCACCCATTCCATCTGCACCCTGGAGTTCGACGTGCACCGTCCGCTGTACGACTGGTTCATCGAGACCCTCGGCATTTATCCCAGCCACCAGTACGAGTTTGCCCGCCTGAACCTGACCTATACGCTTATGAGCAAGCGCAAACTGCTGGAACTGGTGCAGAAAGGCCTGGTGAGCGGTTGGGACGACCCTCGTATGCCGACCCTGTGCGGTGTGCGCCGCCGCGGCTATACGCCCGAAGCCCTGAAGATGTTCTGCGAGAAGATTGGCGTGAGCAAACGCGACCAGCTGATGGATATCCAGCTGCTGGAGTGGTGCGTACGCCAGGACCTGAACGAGCGCAGCAACCGCTATATGGTGGTCCAGGATCCCGTCAAGGTAACCCTGACCAACTACCCGGAAGGCCAGGTGGAGTGGTTCGACTGCCCCCTGAATCCGGCCGATCCGGAAGGCGCTTCCCGCAAGGTGCCTTTCACCCGCGAAATGTACATTGACCGGGCCGATTTCATGGAGGACGCCCCGCACAAATTCTTCCGCCTGAAACCCGGCGGAGAGGTGCGCCTGAAATATACGTATATTATCCGCTGCGACGAGGTGGTAAAGGACGAGCAAGGCAACATTGTCGAGCTGAAATGCTCCTATGACCCTACCACGCGCCCGGGCGGCGGCGAATGGCGCTCGGTGAAGGGTACCATCCACTGGGTATCCACCGCGCATGCCCGCAAGCTGGAACTGCGCAACTACGACCGCCTGTTCACGCTGGCCGATATGAGCCAGGTTCCCGAAGACAAGGATTACAAGGACTTCCTGAACCCGGATTCCCTCATCGTAACGGAAGGATACGCCGAACCCGCCCTGCTGGAGGATGCTTCCGGCATCGCCGTCCAGTTCGAGCGGACCGGCTACTATGTGAAGGACCGCGACAGCACGCCCGAGTGCCCGGTCTTCAACAAGACCACAGCGCTGAAAGATTCCTATAAACCCGAATAATGGACGACCGGAACTTATCGGAAAACAGCAGAAGGATCGCACGCAATACGGTCCTTCTGTATTTCCGTATGTTCCTGCTCATGGCCGTGGGGCTCTACACCTCGCGGATAGTCCTGCACGCCCTGGGGGTGGACGACTATGGCATTTACAATGCCGTGGCAGGCGTTGTGACCCTGTTCACCATCCTCACGGGATCCATGACGGCTGCCATCAGCCGCTTCCTCACCTACCAGCTTGGGAAAGGCGAAAACGACCTGAAAAGGGTTTTCTCCACCGCGGTTGGGATCCAGTGGATCCTGGCCGGCATCATCCTCCTGCTCACGCAGTCGGTTGGCCTATGGTGGCTGCAACACAAGATGGTCATCCCGCCCGACAGGATGAATGCGGCCTATTTCGTCCTGTTCTTTTCCGCCTGTTCGATGATTGTCCAGCTGGTAAGCGTTCCCTATACCGCGGCCATCATCGCCCACGAACGGATGGACGCCTTTGCCTGGATCAGCATTTTCGAAGGGGTGGGAAAGTTGGGCGTCGCCCTGCTTATCGCCGGCTCCGGCGGCGACCGCCTGATCATCTATGCCCAAATGCTGTTCGTGGTGTGCCTGCTGGTGCGACTCGCTTATGGCTGGTTCTGCCGGCGGCATTTTGAAGAAGTCCGCGGAAAACGGAAAATCGACTTCTCCCTCTTTAAGGAAATGTTCGCCTTTGCCGGCTGGAATTTCATCGGCTCCGGTTCCGGCATCCTGCGCGACCAGGGTGGCAACCAGTTGCTGAACCTCTTTTTCGGACCGGCCGTCAATGCGGCCTGGGGCCTGGCCGCCCAGGTGAACAGCGCCGTACAGAAATTCGTGACCAGCTTTACCACGGCCATCAATCCGCAAATCACAAAATCCTGGGCGGGCGGAGATCACGACTATATGATGTCCCTGATTTTCAGAGGTTCCCGTATTTCCGTCTATCTTCTGCTGCTGGTCGTTCTGCCCGTATTGTTCCACACGGAATTCCTGGTGGGACTCTGGCTGAAAGAGATTCCCGCCCATACGGTCCTCTTTATCCGGCTGGTCCTGGTTTATCTGCTGATCGAATCGGTTTCCTACACCCTGGTTACCGCCATGCTGTCTACCGGCAATATCCGCAACTATCAACTGCTTGTGGGAGGTCTGCAGCTGCTGAACCTGCCCGTTGACTACGTTCTGCTCAAAGCCGGTTTCGGACCGGAAGTAATCTATTATGTAGCGGCCGCGATCGCAATCCTATGCCTGGCGGCGCGCCTGGGCATGCTGCAAAAAATGATTGACCTTCCCCTCGGACGCTTCCTGCGGGATGTGCTCCTGCGCGAAGTCCTCGTTGCAGCAGCCGCCCTGGTGGTTCCCTGGCTCCTTTCGCGCACCCTTGAACCCTCCTGGGGTACATTCCTGCTCTCTCTGGCCGCCACGGAAATCTCCACGCTCCTCTGTATCTGGACGCTCGGCGCCGATGAGACCGAACGCTCCCTGGTCAAGTCCAAACTCCAACGCCGATGATCCACGTCTCCCACCGAACCCGCTGCAGCGGTTGCAGTGCCTGTCAGGCCATGTGCCCCCACGGTGCCATCACGATGCGCGCCGACGGCATGGGATTCCGTTACCCCGAGGTTGATACGGCCCGCTGTACGGACTGCGGCCTTTGCGAGAAAATCGATCCTTTCCGCGCCTGCCAGAAAACGACGGTCCCTACAGCCGAGGCAATCCGTTTCCCCGACCTGCTGGACCGGAGCCAGAGCGGAGGACTGGGCTTTGCGCTGATGCGAAAGGCCATACGCGAGGGGTGGGTGGTCTACGGAGCGGCCATCGACAATGATTTTACGGTCCGCCACCGCCGGGTGGAATTCGAGGCCAACTTGGAGCCGCTGCGCTTGAGCAAATATGTCCAGAGCGACATGGATGGCATTCCCGCTGCCGTGAAGGAAGACCTCCGCGCCGGGCGGAAAGTTTTATTTACCGGCACGCCCTGCCAGTGTTCCGGCGTAGGCAGCGTCTGCGCCCCTTGGCGGGAAAACCTGCTGCTGGCCGATATCCTCTGCCACGGCGTTCCCGCTCCGGCCGTCTGGCAGGCCTATCTGTCCAACGAGCGGGAGGAAAACGGACAATCCCTCGACGGCGTTCGTTTCCGCGACCCATCCCTGGGATGGCATATCCATAAGGAAGCCCTCTGCCTGGACGGGAAATGGCAGATTCGCGACGAATGGACCTTCCTGTTTTACCGCAGCCTGATGCTCAGGCCTAGTTGCGCCCATTGTCCCTTTACATCGCTCTCCCGCCCCTCCGACCTGACGATGGCCGACTGCTGGGGCGTTGAAAAGGCCCTGCCACACTTCGCCGATGACAACCGGGGATGCTCGCTGCTGCTCGTCAGCACCCCGGCTGGAGAAACCTTCACACGGTCCTTCCCTGATGCATGTGAACGACACGAGGTGGACCTGGCAGCCGTCATGCAGCCCAACCTAAGCGCTCCCACCCCCTTCCATCGTAAGGCAGACGCCTTCGAGAGGGTCTTTCTGCAGCAGGGCTACAAAGCTGCCTGGAAGCGTTTCGGCAGGGATTCCTTGTCCTACCGGATGGAACAGTTCCTTCAGAAAATCAAACGGCACCTATGAGAATCGGCATCCTCACCTTCCACCGCGCCCTGAACGTCGGCGCCATCCTGCAGGCTTATGCTTCGGTTAAGCTGCTGGAGGGGCTCGGACATGAAGCCTTCCTGCTTGACTACCGTTGCCCGGCAATTGAGTTGGAACGTCTTCCCTGGCGTCACGACCGTCAATGGGCCCGCCACGAGCCGCTTTCCTATGCAGTCAAATACCTGCCGCTTGCCCTGGCACGAAACAGCCGCCAGAAGGCCTTCGATGCCTTTATCGCCGCGTCGCTCCCCATAGCGCCGCTTTCCGCTATCGATTCCTTTGACTATATTTTTATCGGCAGCGACCAGGTATGGAATCCTGCCCTCACCGGCGGAGCGGATCCGTATTACTGCGGAGCCTTTTCCTGCCGTGCACCCAAGATTGCCTGGGCAGCCAGCGCCGGCCGTGCCGACGCCCTTCCCGAAGGTCTCTCCGACGGCCGTTTCGCCGCCATCAGCGTCCGCGAGAGTACGCTTGCACAGCGCCTTCCAGGCAGTACCCTTCTGAGCGATCCGACCCTTATGGTCTCTCCCGAGGAATGGTTTGCCCTGGCTCCGCCTTCCGACAATGGCTACGTGCTCGCCTATGCTATCCAGGAAGAGGAAAAGACCCTCGCCGCAGCGCGCCAAGCCGCCCGCGAGGCTTCTCTGCCGCTTAAAATCATCCCCCGGACCGCAACCTGGAGGCATCCCTTCGACCACAGCGGTCCCCTCTCCTTCCTCTCCCTTATTGCCGGAGCCAGCCACGTCATCACTTCTTCCTTCCACGGAAGCGCTTTCGCCCGCATCTACGGCAAGCCTTTGACCATCACCGTCAAAGAGGGAGCCGATGAACGGCTGGACCAGCTCAGACGTCTCCAGGATCTCGAGAAACTGCGCTCCGACGCCCTCACTTTCCTCCACCAGTTCTCTCTCGCATGAAAAAAGTCCTTTATATCTGCAACGAAGACCTTCGCATCGGTGGCGCTTCCCTGTCGCTGATGGACATGCTCCAGTCCCTGGAGGGAAAGGTGGAGCCGATCCTGCTGTTCCGCCAGGAAGGTCCGGCGGCGGAGCTGTTCCGCCAGGCGGGATACAACTGCGTGGTCATCCCCTTCCGGCGGGCCACCTTCCACGCCAAAGGACTCGTCCGCGTGCTGCGCTTCCTGCCCCACGCCATCACGACCGCTATCGTCCAATGGCGCTGCGTCCGCAGGTGCCGCCAACGCTTCCCGGGCATCGATGCCGTCCATTCCAATTCCGGAACGGTCGATATCGGCCTGCGCATCGCCGCCGCGCTGAAGGTGCCGCACATCTGGCACATCCGCGAATATATGGATCTGGGGCTGCATACCGCACCCTTCCCCGGCTGGGGCCGATGGAAACGCGAAATCTCGCGTTCCGATGCCGTCATTGCCATCTCGCCCGGCCTGTACCGCCATCTCGGGCTAGAGCAGCACCACAACGGCATCTGCCTGCCCGATGCCGTCTGTTCCGCGGCCGATTCCGTTTTGGAAACGCCGAAAGAAAAATATGTCGCCTTTGTTTCGGGCACCCTTTCCGCCGTCAAACGGCCGGATGAGGCGCTGCGCATCTTTGCCGCAGCCAAGCCGGAAGGCTATACGCTGAAACTGGTGGGAAATGTGGATGAAAGCATGAAGACCGGCCTGCAGCAGCTCGCTGCTGAACTGGGAGTGGCTTCCTCGCTGGAATTTCTGCCCTTTACCCGGGATATCAAAGGGCTGCTGTCCAAGGCCGCGGCCACACTCGTGTGTACGGATTTCGAAGGTATGGGACGCGTCTGCATCGAGGCCATGTTCTATGGCTGCCCCGTCGTGGCGCGCGATTCGGGCGGTTCGTCCGACCTGCTTGCCGAAGGGCGCGGTTACCTGTACAAAGACCTGTCGGAGGCGGCTGCCGCCCTGCGGGAGGTGCTGGACACGTTCCCCGAGGCAGTTGCTGAAAAGGCCCGCCAATACGCCTTAACTAATTTTGTAACAGAAGATTACGCAAATAAGATTTTAACTATATACAACGCTTTATGATACAGCTTCTTCAATCACTCACCGACCGCTATCCGGTCTTGCTCCCCTGCCGGGAGGATATCGCAGCCTGCGCAGAACGCATCGGCAACATCTTTGCCCGCGACGGAAAACTCCTCATCGCCGGGAACGGCGGATCGGCGGCCGATGCCGAGCATATCGTGGGCGAGCTGATGAAATCCTTTGTCCTCCCCCGTCCGCTGGATGCGGCGCTGACGGAGCGGATGCGCGCCATCGACCCGCAGCGGGGAGATGTCCTGGCAAAGAATCTTCAGCAGGGGCTGCCGGCTATCGCCCTGGACGGGCATCCGGCCCTTTCGACCGCCTTCCAGAACGACTGCCAGCCGCAGCTGGTGTTCGCCCAGCAAGTGATGGGTTACGGACGGGAGGGAGATGCCTTGCTGGCCATCTCTACATCCGGAAACAGTGAGAACGTGCTCTATGCCGCCATTGCGGCGAAGGCCCGGGGAATGGCAGTGATAGGTCTTACCGGCGCGAGGGAAAGCCGCCTGAGTGCCATCTCCGATATTTGCATCCGCGTTCCGGCCACCGAGACCTACCAGGTGCAGGAGCTGCATCTGCCGGTCTATCACGCCCTTTGCATGATTTGGGAAAAACGGTTCTTTGGGAAATGACAGATGCCATTATCCTCGCCGGAGGCTTAGGAACACGGCTCCGAAGCGTTGTAAGTGAGGTTCCCAAATGCATGGCTCCCGTGGCCGGGAAGCCCTTCCTGAAGTATTTGCTGGACTGGCTGGTCGGCCAGGATACCGGCCGGGTCATCCTCTCGGTAGGCTACCTGCATGAAGTGATTGTTAACTGGATTGGGGAACACCGGTCGGAATGGCCCTTCGAAATCTGTTTTGCCATTGAGCATGAACCGTTGGGAACGGGCGGAGGCATCCGTCTGGCCCTTCAACAGGCCACCTCGGACAACGTCCTAATCCTCAACGGTGACACTTTTTTCGATATTGACTTCCAGGCCCTTCGGCACGCACATCTTCAAGGAGGGAAACCCCTTACCCTGGCTCTGAAGCCGATGGAAGATTTCGACCGATATGGGACGGTCGAGTGCCTTCCGGATGGGACCCTTCTCCGTTTTAACGAGAAAAAACCTTGCCGGAAAGGGCTGATCAATGGCGGAATTTACCTCATGGAAAAGAACGCGCCTGTTTTCGACGGCCTTCCCGAACGCTTCTCCTTTGAAAAAGATGTATTGGAACCGCTTTGTGCAAAGGGGCTTCTGGACGGTTATCCCTTCGACGGTTACTTTATCGATATTGGTGTTCCGGACGATTACAGAAGAGCGGAGGTTAGTCTGCCCGCCCTATTTCCGAACAGCCTTCCGGCCGTAGATGCAAGCCGGTACGGCACACTCCTGTTGGACCGTGACGGTGTTATCAATGTCCTGCTCCCCGGCGATTATGTGAAACGATGGGAAGAATTCCATTTCCTCCCGGGCGTTCCGGAAATGCTGGCCAAATGGACGGCACAAGGCAAGCGTCTCTTTATAGTAACGAACCAGCGAGGTGTTGGAAAAGGACTGATGAGCCAGCAGGATTTGGACGATATCCACCGACAGATGTGTGCGTTAATCGGGAGGGCAGGAGGTCGGATAGATGGAATCTATACCTGTACGGATGTTGACGAAAACAGTCCCCGACGCAAACCGCAGACCGGCCTGTTTCTGGAATTGCTGAAAGACCACCCGGACATCCGTCCCGAGGACTGCCTGATGATTGGTGATAGCGCGAGCGATATGGAATTCGCCCGAAACTGCGGCATCCGGGGAATCCGGATAAGAAGCTAACGGGCATGAAGCCGCTTCTTCCCATAAGCGGCCAAACAATCGAACAAACTCAATCCAAACGCTTTCCGATTCCGTAACCACCAACGGAAAGGGTGGACACGGTCGCAAGAGAGAAAATAGATTCGCTGGCTGCGGAAATAGCGGGCTTCCCCACACAAGCGCCTGCCGAAGAAGGAACGGAACCATGCGCGATACAGCGGGAGCGAGCGGAGTTTACCCTCTACATTGGAAGTTGATCCGCTGATACTGTAACGGCTCTTCCGGAAACGGAAGCCCGGGAAGTTACTGTTCGCAATGCCTTGGGCGGCCGCTGCCCGGAAAACCGTAACGTCATCCGACCCCCAGGCAAAGGGAAGATAATAGAAGCCACCCTGTTCCACCAGTGGTTCACGGCGGAAGAGGTAGTCGCCGATCATCTGCATCCTGCCGGACCAGCGGCATCGAATCATGGTAAGGACATCTTCTGTTTGGGGACGCTCTTCCAGCAGACGGATCACCTCTCCGTTTTCGTCAATCAGGGTCGTCCGGATATGATATACATCCAGCGAAGGGAACGAGCGGACCAGACGATCATACTCCAGCAGGCAATCCTGCTCCAGCATATCGTCATCCCCCATATTCAGGACGAATTCCCCTTTTGCATATCCCAGGCAAATATTCCAGTTATCCACGACGCGCTCCGCGCCACAGCCTACTTCGTTCCGATAATACCGGATGCGGGGATCGTCGAAAGAGCGAACAATGGAAAGCAGGTCTTCTTCCGATGCATCATCAACCACAATGAGCTCGAAATCACGAAAAGACTGAGCCAGGATACTGGCCAGGCATTCCTTCAGGTAGCGGGCCCTGAAAGCAGGTAACAGGATACTGAATCGGAAGGACGCTTGCATTCTGGAATAAAATCTGAACAAATATATACGTTTTTTTGGAAAGATATCGTTATCTTTGAAAAAAATACAAAAAATGATTATCAGAAGCAAGGCACCTCTTCGGCTTGGACTCGCCGGTGGAGGAACAGATGTGGCTCCGTACTGCGATTTGTACGGAGGTCTCATCTTGAATGCTACAATTAACCTATATGCATACTGCTCCCTGGAGGATATTCCCGAACCCGTTATCGAGATCAAGTCTTATGATTCCAATACGTTCGAGACTCATCCTGCCGGGCAAAAAATGGCTATCGACGGTAAGGCTATCCTGATCAAGGGCATTTACAACCGCTTATTGAGTGAGGGATGGATTCCTGCAACAGGTATCCGCATTTCAACATACAACGATGCGCCGGCAGGCTCCGGCCTGGGCACATCCTCCACCATGGTGGTCTGTATCCTGAAAGCCTTCATGGAATGGAGAAACCTTCCTCTGGGAGACTATGACCTGGCCCACCTGGCATATGAAATCGAGCGGAAGGACCTTGTCCTGGCAGGAGGAAAACAAGACCAATACGCGGCCGCGTTCGGAGGATTCAATTTCATGGAATTCCTGCCGGAAGACCGCGTTATCGTGAATCCCCTCAAGGTAAAACGCTGGATCATCGACGAGCTGGAAGGCTCTCTCCTGCTATACTTTACGGGAAAATCGCGCAGCAGCGATGCCATCATCCGGGAACAGATCCGCAATACATCCACCGGTAAGCAGGATGCGGTTGAAGCGATGCACCGTATTAAACAGAGTGCCTCCGATATGAAGGGAGCTCTGCTGAAAGGAGATATAGACGCTTTTGCCCGCATTATCGGGGCTGCATGGGAGGATAAGAAACGGATGGCCGGTGCCATTACAAATCCGGTGATTCAACAGGCGTTTGACACAGCTTTGTCGGCTGGAGCCCGGGCTGGAAAAGTTTCCGGGGCCGGCGGAGGCGGCTTCATCATGTTCGTCGTAGATCCCGCACGCAAACCCGAAGTCCTCCAGGCTCTTTCCACCCTGGATGGCAGTATTATGCCCTTCCAGTTCAGCGAAGGCGGTGTCCACGGATGGAAGATTGGGTAATGAAAAAGGTTGGTATCATCGGGACTGTCGGTGTCCCTGCCTGTTATGGCGGTTTTGAAACTTTGGCCGAGAATCTCGTAACCTATGCGGGAGAAGACATCCGTTATATCGTTTGGTGCAGTGCAAAAGCCTACCCGGAGAAACAAGACAGTTATCGGGGTGCAGAACTACGGTATCTTCCCTTGAAAGCCAATGGCGCTCAAAGTACACCATTCGACCTGCTGAGTATGATTAAGGCCCTTTGGCAAGTGGATATCATGTTAATCCTGGGTGTATCCGGCTGCCTGTTCCTGCCGCTAATCAAGCTGTTGTTCAAAGGAAAGATTATCGTCAATATTGACGGTCTGGAACATCGCAGGGCGAAATGGGGTAAGACCGCCAAAAAATTCCTGCTCACATCGGAAAAGATGGCCGTCCGCTTTGCCGATGCCGTCGTGGCCGATAACGAGAGTATCCGGCAGTATGTCCGGGACACCTATGGAAAGGAGGCTGCCTTGATTGCCTACGGAGGCGACCATGTCCTGCGCGATGTCCCCCCTCAAAAACAGGAAGAAATCTTAAAAGCCTATGGTTTGGAGCAGGGAGGCTATGTCATTGCTCTCTGCCGCATAGAGCCGGAGAATAATTGCGATATCATTTTGGACGCTTTCTCGCGGGAAGGATCGCCCCGGCTCCTGTTTATCGGGAACTGGACCAACAGCGAATATGGCCGTTCCCTGCTGACCCGATACGGTTCTTCTTCTCAAGTCATTCTCTCGCCTGCCGTTTATGATCCGGATACGGTCTTCACGCTCCGGTCCAACGCACGGGCCTATATACACGGGCATAGCGCCGGCGGAACCAATCCCTCATTGGTAGAGGCAATGCATATCGGCCGCCCGGTTTATGCCTTCGACTGCTCTTATAACCGGAACACCACCTTCGGGAAAGCCGCCTATTTCTCCACTGCCGATGAATTGGCCGCCGAACTTAACCAAACGGCACCCTCTGGCGAAGTCTTGCAGGAAATCGCCCGGAAGCAGTATACTTGGGAAATCGTTACCCGACGATACGAGCAACTGTACTAGCGCTCCATCCAGGCTGCAAACGCATCCAGGAAAGAATCAACCTCGGAACGGAAATCGAAGCGGTCACAGTCGGCCGCAGCATAATATGTATCCTGATCATCCGGCAAACCGGCCAGCGTGCAGGCGAAATCCGAAATGTCGGTCAACCGTCCGAAAGAGGGGAACTCGGCCAGGAAGCCGCGGAAATACGGGATATCCGACAACAAAACCGGCTTTCTAAAATAGGCCGCCATTTCCAGGATACCGCTCTGCGAAGTAATCCTGTACGGAAGGGCCACATAATCGCAACTCGAGAAAAGGGACGTCATTTCGTCGTCATTCAAACGACGGATAATCAGGTGCCAATTCCGGTCTTGAGCCAGGACAAGACGAGAAATGGTACCATCCTGGTCGCGCCCGGCAATGATGATATTCAGTTTCTTTGCCTGTTCCGGGGGAAGGGCGTTAACCGCCTCTACCAGAATATCTACCCCCTTGCTCTTGCTCAAGTTCCCGAAGAACAAGATGTTGACCAAACCGTCCACCCTGGCGGCGGACACTTCCCCGGCCACATTCTCTGCCGCAACCATCTTAGGGAAAGAATAGCGGAAATGCGGGACCTGCAGGCGGGTACCCGGGAATCCATACGAATCCAGGATTTCCTTTGTTCGCGGCGAATGAACAATGACCGTATCGACATAGTGCCGATAAGCCCAGGACAGGCAGGCACGGGCATAACGATTCCCGTCCAGGCTCATGGCTACGGCTTCGTGTACATCGACCATCTTCAAGGTTGCTCGGGAAACTGCACGGAAGAACAGGATATCCACCCAGTTCCCATATGAAAGGATGACATGGACATCGGTGGGATGCAGGCGGACAAAACGGCGAATACGACAGAGATTCTTCAGCAGGGAAAGCACCTTCTGTATTTTATTACCGCGGTATTGGTTCAGCAGGAAAGGCGCGGCTTCTCCCTGCGCGGCATAATTGGACAGGACCAAAGCAGGTATTCCCCGCTCCAAAATGCGGTCGCGAAAGGCATTGTTATAGTAATGGCACCCGCTATGTATACCCAGATAATCGTATAAGTAGACCGTTTTCATCGCAGATTCATCGGACGCTTGAAGGCGAATAAAGGATAGTATATGATGGCAAAGGACATACAGTTGGCCAGCATCATCGGCTCACCGAGCAGCAGGAACTGAATGAGATAGTAATCAATCAGGAACATCAGGTAGGCCACATAAGGCGTATCCAGACGAAGAGCTCCCAGATTCTTCCGCATCCTGATGTACAACCAGGTATAAATCGCAATCAGGAAGAGTCCGCCGACAAACAGGGAACCGAAAATACCGATATCCGCAATGAAGAAGCCTTTTCCAAAGATAGCCTGGAAACCGCTGTATTGGTACTGCCACGAAAGGTTCCCCACCCCCAGGAAGGGATGCTTGGCAATATAAGGCAATACCGACGTTAACGACTCCAAACGCATCTGTGTGGAGAAATCCTGTGATTCCAAGCCCTGGAAAATCGCCGAGAACCGGGTCAAATACGAAGAACCGAAGAGAATGACGAACAGGAGAATGGACACCGGAATAAGCGAGAACAAGAGTTTCTTCGGCGTCAGCCGTTTCATGCGGAAGTAATACAGCATGAAAATAATGGCCAGGAAAGCCACCGGCATACGGCCTTTGTGAACGAAGAGCAGATAGAACATCAAGATGGCAAAACACACCGCATTCTTGAGTGTTACCTTCTTGAGGAGCTGAATCATATAGTAGATATAGCTGAAGACCATCAGGTTGGAACAAGTGGTCAGGAAACGGCCCTTCATCTTGAACGCATTTTCGTCCAATGATATATCCACAACTTCATTATCAACCAAGAAGGTTGTGATGGACACATTATCTATCTTAAGGAAGTAGAAAGCGATGATGGCAGCAACCGCTATAATTAAATTGAGGATGTTCACGTGCCGTACCATCGTTTCGAACGGATAGTCTATCAAAATCAAGAACAGCGCGAAGAACACATATATTTCGTACCGAAGGGATGCAACACCCAGGAAGAAGGACTGTCCAAAAACGAGGGAGCTCTGAAGTGCAGCTACCAGCGGGAATGCCACTCCGAATAAATAAAGCGGGATGGTGGTTTTCGGGAAGCGGGCCACGAAAGCAAATACCACAGCCGAACCGAAACAGACACCCAGCAGGAGGTAGTGCATCAGATCGCTGTATGTCTCCAGTCCCTTGAATGAAAACACTTCCAGATAGTACAGGAGGAAGAAAGAGACGATAATGATCTTAAGAACCTTCATTACATTTTCCTCCCCTCTTTGCGGGCCTGTCGGACCAAATTACGCTGTTGTCGGTTTAACCTGATCACATCCAGGATGAGTGACGACAAACCCTCATAGGCAGCGGCACAGCATCGATGGAACCAACCGTAGTTCTTCCGACGGAAATAGACCCGGTTCCGATTCAGGTACCGAAGCGAGAATGCAGATAGTTCCCCTCCGGAACTGAACCCGATACGATGTTCCAAGACCGACGACGGGATATATGCCAGACGGAAACCATCCTGCATAACAGCCCGCCATACGAAATCCGTATCATCCCAATAGACGAAATAACGCTCATCCATCATTCCGGTCTTTGTGAAAACCGATGCATCTACCAGCATGAAACAGGTAGGGGCATAGGTCACCAGGCACGCTGTATCTGCCTGGCCATGATCCACCTCACCATAATACCGGTGAGCAGGCCCCGCCCAGTAGCGGAAATAGCCTCCGGCATACCAGAGACGGTTTCCGGAATGATAATAATAAGCCTTTCCAACTGCCATCTGGGCCTGCAGGCGATCTTTCCCCTCAATCAGGGAAGCCAGACAATCGGAAGGCATCACAATGTCATTGTTCGATAAAAGTACCTGATCGCACCGGTCTGCCAAAGCCGCGCGGATCCCCACATTGTTCCCCTGTGCCACTCCCCCGTTCTCCTGCTGGCGAATCAGGACCGAGGAGAACTCCCTTTCCTTCGAAAGGGAAAGGAACAGGTCGGCGGAGTCGTCCGAGGATGCATTATCCACGGCATAGAGACGGAAGTCCTTGAAACTCTGCGCCGAAAGGGACGCAAAGAAAGCGGGCAAAACCTCCGCGGAGTTGTACAGGACTGTGACGATTCCAATCATCCTTTTGCGTTCAAGATTGACTGGATTTTCGAAGGATCCCCGTAAATACAGGGAGAATCGTACGGACGGTCAGGGAAGGCACCGTAATCCAACCGGATATCCAGCCCGTTTTCGCGGATAAATTGTTCGACCCGTTCTCCCAAAGAGACAGGCTTTCCGCTACAGCAGCAAATGATGCCTTTGACACGATCCTGCTCGGATGCGCGAGCAATCATGAGTGCCAGTTCATCGACCGAAAGAAAATCATACCGGGTTTTCCCGCTGGTAAAGGGGAAAGTCTTCTTTCCATCCCGGGCAGCCTCAAGTAGTTTGGAGAAAATCGAATGGTTATGTCCATCGTCTCCAAGGAGATAGAATCCCCTGAGCCACAGCAAGTTGCAATCCTTTGTGCGACAATAGATTTCCAGCGAACGGCGAAGCGCATCTTTCGATATGGCGTATAGCGACAACGGGTTGCAAGGGGTATTCTCGTCAATCATTCCTTCGTGGTATCCCACTTCGTGCATCGTTCCCATCACCACAAGACGGGACAGGCCGGCATCAATGAGCGATGTCAGGAAATGGAAATGACGGGGCAAATCTTCCAGATGGCCGGGCGACTGGTGGACAAAACCGTTGCGGACGGCCAGGTGGATACAGACATCCGGTACGCCATACTCTTCCAGAAGCGTATTTTCGGAAAAGATGTCGGCCCGGGCAAAAACGGCCCGGGGATCGAGTTCGTCGCCACGGATATCGCACGCAATAACCTGATGGCCATCGTCCAACAACTGACGGACAACATGTCTGCCGATATAACCACCGGCACCTGTAACCCAAACTTTCATATTGTTGATTCAATAAAATTTCCCTGCTCGTCCGTAGCCCGCCACAACCGGTTTTCCCAGTCATAGCGTTTGATAATCCGAGCCGGCGCTCCCACCGCGACACAATAATCCGGGATGTCCCGGCTAACCACGGAGTGGGAACCGATTACACAATTTTTTCCAATGGAAGCTCCCTGGATGGAGACACCCTCCCCTATCCAGCTGCCGTCGCCAATCCTGACCTTGCCCAAGGTACGGATTCCCTGATCCAAAACCGGAAGGGTAGGATCCTCATACTTATGTGTGCAGTCGGAGATGAAAACATTGCTGGCTATCAGCACTTTGTTCCCGATCTCGAGAGCCTGGGATGCATAAATATGGGCAAAATCGCCAATCCATGAACCTGCACCGATACGAAGGGCGCAGTCTGCGGTGCCGATATTCGGATCAGCCGCCAGCCATCCCCACTTCCCGATCCACACATTCGGTCCCAGCGAAATCCGGTCACGGCCTTGGACACGCATCTGACGGTCCATCACCGTCGAGCGGTGATACTCGGCGAAGAAGGGTTTCCGGAACGCATACTGCACAGACCGGAGACAGAGATTGACAATTTTACTAACGATACTTGGCATAGAAAGCGTCTATATTGGAAAAATCCTTATAATGATCCCGAATCTCTTCTTCCGGCCAATCCCACCAGCGAAGAGCTTCCAGGAAGGCGATTTTCTCGTCATCGAAACGTTGTCCCACTTTCCGGGCGGGAACACCGGCATAAATGGCATAGGGTTCCACATCGGAGGTAACCAGGGCCCCGGCAGCAACAACCGCCCCGTTTCCAATCCGTACACCCCCCAAGAGGCTGGCGCCGCTGCCTATCCACACATCGTGACCGATAACCACCTGATATTCCGTTTCCCCTTCCGGGAAAGAATGGATATCCTTGAACAGGGCTTCTCCCCGATGGAAGGTAAAGCCAATCTGGCCCGTTGTGTCATAATAAAAAGGAGGGAAAGTACTCACAAATCCGTGCACGGGATGATTTCCGATACAAGTCCGGACATGGTCTGCGATGCTCGTATAACGGCCCACTCTGGCAGACACCAAACAAGATGCCTTGTTTACATAAGAACCGCGGCCCAGACTGCAGTCTTCCAGACAGACGTCCGCAAAAACGGTATTCTCTCCTTCAAAGGAGCATCGCATCAAACGGGCCGAACGGTCGCAACGCAACTTCCGTCCGTTCTTCAGGCGCACTCCAAGCGTGGCTATGTACTGCTTCAATGACATATTATCGAATCCAAATTCCGGTTGCTTTCTGCGAAATGATCTTTTTGGCCTGTATGCCGAACAAGATTGCATACACCAGGTTGATGACAATCATCGAGAATAGGACGCTGTACATGCCCATCCACCGTTGCAGGAACAACGACATCGGAATATGGACCAGCATCCCGACAACGACCACCAGCGTTTCCAGCGAGATGGCTCCCACGCCGACAACAACCGTGCAATTCATCTGCATATAACAATAAACAATGATATATATAGCCACCATCCAGGTCATGGCCGGTTCTATATGAGCCTTGTCTGCAATCCAGAAGAGGTATACCCAATTCGATACCAGGGCCATTACCAGGGTCACGGCCGCCGAGAGCAGGAAAAGGTTCCAGACCCGCCGGTACACAGCCGACATCCACTGGAAATCCTTCTTCGCATATGCGTCCGTATAAGCCGGCCACAGCGGTGCCATCAGCATGTTGAACAGAATCATCGATACGCCCAGATACTTGTATGCGATGTTATAGGAGGTCACGGCCTCCGGACCGGCAATATGGGAAATCAGGATCCCCGCACTCTGATACAAGACCACGACCTGTATCTGGATGAGGAAGAACTTATAACCCAGATTCATGATGTCGCCGGCATACTTTTTCCTGATATAACGGAACGAAGGGGCCACCGCAGCGTAACGGCCACGGAACAACAGGCATGACGCCACAAAGGCCACCACGACCGGAATCAGGGCCATCAGGACAGACAGGCTCACCAGATCCAGGACAGCCAGGTGCGAAACGGCGATGACCGTGAGCAGGGAAAGGATTTGGCTGATGACGAGGAATAGTGAGGTATAGGCCACCTGCTGGAACGCGGATACAACAGCGATGATGACATTCACAATCATCTGGAACGCAAAGATGACCAGCATCCATTGCAGAGAACGGACAACCGCTTCCAGATGAATGGGATTGATCTTTAATAGGGAAACCCAATCCACAAAGGGGACAAACGGAATCAGCAGCAAACACAGTGGAATGAATATCAACAACATACAAAAATATGTCGTGGATACGAGTGCCTTCCCTTTTTCCGTATCTCCCTGTGCCAGGGCTTCCGTAAGACGGTTCTTCAATCCGTTGGTAAGTCCGATATCGAAGAAGTTCAACCAGGTAAGGATCGATGAGATAGCAAGCCAGATACCATACAATTCGTCCGACACGTAACCCAAGGTCACCGGTACCAGCAGCAACGAAACGAAGATACCCACGCCCTTCAAGAGGACGGAGTATATCGCGTTACGCCGTACCGCGACCGATCGCGTGTCGTCCGAAAAGAGGTTCAGCTTCATCGGCCCTTATACATGTTCTCGTAATACTTCTGGTAGTCGCCGCTGGTTACATTGTCCAGCCAGTCCTGGTTGTCCAGGTACCAGCGCACGGTCTTCTCGATGCCTTCTTCGAACTGGAGGGACGGCTCCCAGCCGAGTTCCCGCTGCAGTTTGGAAGAATCAATCGCATAGCGCAGGTCGTGGCCCGCACGGTCGGTCACATAGGTAATGAGGTCCATGTCCTCCCCTTCCTTGCGGCCCAGCAGACGATCCACCGTATTGATGAGCACCTTGATGATGTCGATGTTCTTCCACTCGTTGAAGCCGCCGATGTTGTAGGTCTCGGCAATCTTGCCGTTGTGGAAGATGGTGTCGATGGCCCGCGCATGGTCCACCACATACAGCCAGTCACGCACATTCTCGCCCTTGCCGTAGACCGGCAGCGGTTTACGGTGACGGATGTTATTGATAAAGAGCGGGATGAGTTTCTCCGGGAACTGGTAGGGACCGTAGTTGTTGGAGCAGTTGGTCACGATGGTCGGCATGCCGAAAGTGTCGTGGAAAGCCCGGACAAAATGGTCGGAAGAGGCCTTGGCAGCGCTGTAGGGGCTGTGAGGCTGGTATTTCAGGTCCTCGGTGAAGAACTTTTCGCCGTAGGCCAGGTGGTGTTCGCCGGAGCTAGCCTTTGTGGTGAACGGAGGTTTGATGCCTTCCGGATGGGTCATTTCCAACGCGCCGTACACCTCATCAGTACTGATGTGGTAGAAGAGCTTGCGGGGCAGTTCCTGCTGCTCCCCAGAAGCCATTTGTCCTAAGTTTATCGGCTTCTGGGAAGCAGCAGGAGCTGCATCCAACCAGTAAGCCTTGGCAGCTTGCAGAAGCGACAGCGTACCCATGACATTGGTCTGCGCAAAAGTGAAAGGATCCTTGATGGAACGATCCACATGACTTTCGGCAGCCAGGTGAATGATACCATCCACGCGCTCCTCCTGCATCAACTTGAGCACACCCTCGAAATCGCAAATGTCCATCTTGACGAACCGGTAGTTCGGTTTGTCCTCGATATCTTTCAGGTTGGCCAGGTTACCCGCATAGGTAAGCTTATCAAGATTGATGATCTTATAATCGGGATACTTGTTCACAAATAAACGTACCACATGCGAGCCGATGAAGCCCGCGCCACCCGTAATGATCAGTGTCCTTTTATAATTCATAATAGTTTGTGTTATAATCAAATAGATAGTCTGCTTCAGATAACCGGGCATGGTGCCGGTCTTTTTCGGAAAGGATGACGCTTCCGGCGGGCAGCCGCCAGTCGATGCCCAGGTCAGGGTCGTCCCAGGCCAGGGCACCTTCACTCTGCGGAGCATAGAAAGCGTCGCATTTGTATTGGAAGACAGCTTCCGGTGACAAAACGGCAAAACCGTGGGCAAAGCCTTTCGGGATAAACAGCTGCCGGTGGTTTTCTCCCGTGAGTTCCACGGCCACATGCTGGCCGAAAGTCGGCGAACCCTTGCGGATATCGACCGCAACATCCAGCACGGCACCGCTTACCACGCGTACCAACTTGCTCTGGGCATCTTTCCCTTTTTGGAAATGAAGCCCACGCAGGACCCCAAAAACGCTTTTGCTTTCGTTATCCTGGACAAAGGTCACCGGACGCACCTTATCATCGAATTCCCGTTGCGAGAAGGATTCGAAAAAGTAGCCCCGTGCATCCCCAAAGACA
>Ga0256407_10003634_pt1 | contig 27089 bp, 24 predicted proteins | sample RumenRJG_04DNA_FD_193489 | JGI IMG/M metagenome (GOLD analysis project Ga0256407, IMG submission 193489) | Bovine rumen microbial communities from Lethbridge, Alberta, Canada - RJG_04 | ecosystem: Host-associated > Mammals > Digestive system > Stomach > Rumen | place: Canada: Alberta... | reverse complement strand
TTCAGCGACAGCGCGGCCACGAAAGCATCACGAAGGGCATTCTGCTGATACAGGTGCCCGGCGATGGTGCCAGGTTCCTCGTCCCACCAGGTGCCCCACTCATCGACGAGCAGACCGATCTTACCCTCAGGATCCTCCTTGTCCATGATGGCCTTGTGCTTCTGGATCACTTCCTCGATCTCCGTACACTTGCCAAGAGCCCAGTAATACTGGTCATTGTTGAACTGAGTAGCAGAGCCCTTCGAACCGTTCCAGCCAGAACAAGTATAATAATGTAAGGAGATTCCCTGCATCTGTCGGCCGATGTTCTTCATCAGCACCTCCGTCCAGTTGTAGTCATAGTCGGAGGCTCCCGAGGCGATGCGGTAGAGTTTATTGTCGCCCTGATCGCGCAGGTAAGTGTTGAACTTGCGGAACTCGTTCGAGTAGTACTCGGGTGTCATGTTTCCGCCACAGCCCCAGGCCTCGTTGCCGATACCGAAGTACTTCACCTTCCAGGCTTTGTCGCGGCCGTTGGCGCGGCGCAGACGGGCCATCGGGGTATCACCGTCGCTGGTCATATACTCCACCCACTGGGCCATCTCCTTCACCGTGCCTGATCCAACGTTACCGCTGATATACGGCTCGCAGCCGAGCATCTCGCAGAGGTTCAGGAACTCATGGGTGCCGAACGAGTTGTCCTCGATGGTGCCGCCCCAGTTATTGTTACGCAGCGACGGACGATCTTTCTTCGGACCGATACCGTCCATCCAGTGGTAGTCGTCGGCGAAGCAGCCGCCGGGCCAGCGCATCACGGGAATCTTCAGAGCCTTCAGCGCGTCGAATACATCCTTGCGGTAGCCGTTGATGTTTGGGATCTGTGAGTCTTCTCCCACCCAGAGGCCGCCGTAGATACACGAGCCGAGGTGTTCCGAGAACTGTCCGTAGATCTCGCGGTTGATCTTGGCACCGGGTTGGTCGGCATGTACGGTAGCCTTCACACTCTCTCCTGCCGTTGCCCCACAGGCAAAGGCCATTGCGATAGTCGCAGTAACAATAATTCTTTTCATATTCTAATATTTATGGTTTATAAGCGTGTAGGCTGCAAAGTTAATAAATATTTTTGATATGACAATGATTCCTTATGTTATTTTTTGTTTCTGGCCATAAAACCATTAAATGCGCCTCAAGGATTCACGACGGTTGTCAGATGGAAACCACCTCTTAGTTTCTACAAACATTGGGAATGTAATAAAAGATGTAGACCTTAGATTGACGAGATATTGATTACAAAAGTAAAACAACTTGTTTTACTATGTTGGAAGGCATCTTTATATACTGAAGAAACGTCACTTTACATAGCAAAACAAGTTGTTTTACTTTAGCAAAAAGGCTGTGATACTTTCAAATAAAGTGTCACCATGTATATAAAAGCGCCGAAGTCAAGAAATACAATACTTGTGCAGCAATAGCACAGACAAAATGCAATAGCTTTTCTTTACCCATCGTCCCACCGTGACCGAACAGTGTGACGAGGTCATCAGACTTAAAGGATAAAAAGTAATCCCCGCTCAATTGAGCGGGGATTACTGATTTCACTTCTTGTTGTCTACAGCGGCCTGCTCGATGGGGAGGCAGCGCTTATAGTTCTCAATGTAACGCTCGAAGCCTGCGACATCATCGGCGGTGGGGGCGATAGAGACGCCAGTATTCCCTGCGAAGACCACGTTCTCGAGGTAGTCGGCAAGATTCAGTTTGTCGGGATTGTTTACCACATAGCCTGCCAGCAGGGCGATACCCCAGGCACCACCTTCGCCAGCGGTTTCCATCACGCTGATGGGGCTGTTGAGGGCAGCCGCAAGCATGCGTTGGCCCACACCTGGCGTCTTGAAGTAACCACCATGACCCGTGATGCGGTCCACGCGGATCTTCTCTTCCTTCAGCAGGATGTCGTTGCCGATCTTCAGCACGCCGATGGCACCATAGAGGTGGGCACGCATGAAGTTGGCGAGGTTGAACTTGTCATTGGCGGAGCGTATGAACATGGGGCGACCTTCCTGCAAACCTGTGACAGGTTCACCAGACACGTAGTTGTAGGCCATCAGACCGCCACAGTCGGTGTCGCCCTCCAGCGCCTTGTTGAAGAGTTTGCCGTAGAGTTCGTTCATATCCACCTTGATACCAAGAAGTTGCTGGTATTCCTTAAAGAGTCCCACCCAGGCGTTGATGTCGCTGGTGCAGTTGTTGCAGTGGACCATAGCCACGAGCGAACCGTCGGGGGTGGTCACCATGTCGATCATCTCATAGGGTTTGCTCAGTGGTTTCTCGAGCACGATCATAGAGAAACTGGATGTGCCTGCCGACACATTACCTGTGCGCTGCTTGACAGCATTGGTAGCCACCATGCCCGTTCCAGCATCACCCTCAGGAGGACAGACGGGGATGCCTGCCTTCAGATGCCCACTGACATCGAGTTTCTTTGCTCCTTCCGGTGTGAGGAAACCTGCGTTATCACCTGCATTCAGTGATTTCGGCAGGATATCCAACAACTTCCATGAGAATCCTTTGGGTGCAATCAGTTCGTCAAACTTCTTTACCATCTCTGCGTCGTAGGTCTTTGTCTCTGGGTCAACGGGAATCATACCCGATGCATCGCCAACGCCCAGCACGAATTGACCCGTAACCTGCCAATGTACATAACCAGCGAGGGTCGTGAGGTATTTGATGTCGCTGACATGCTCCTCGTTATCGAGGATGGCCTCATAGAGGTGGCTGATGCTCCAACGGAGGGGAATGTTGTAGTTGAAGAGTTTGGAGAGTGCAGCGGCGGCCTTACCTGTATTGGTGTTACGCCAGGTGCGGAAGGGCACGAGGATCTCCTGTTGCTTGTTGAAGGCCATATAGCCGTGCATCATGGCTGAGAAGCCGATGGCGGCAAGGGCTTCGATCTCGCAGTCGTACTGTTTCTGAACATCCTTGCGGAGTTCGGCATAGCAGTCCTGGAGTCCGTACCAGATAGCCTCCGTAGAGTAGGTCCAGAGACCGTCTACCAACTGGTTCTCCCACTCGTGTGAGCCCTGTGCGATGGGCTTGTTGTCCTGGTCGATCAGGACGGCCTTGATTCTCGTGGAACCGAATTCGATTCCCAATATGGCTTTTCCAGCCTCGATTGTTTGTTTTGCGGTCATAGTTTTCCTCTTATTTTAATGCCTTGTTCAGCATGAAGTAAATCTCGTTGTTACGGAGAGTTTGTTTGAACTCGTAGGTCTTGGTCTCCTTGTTGATCTTGACATACTCGATACCGAGCATCTCTGCAAAGTCTTCCCAATACTCTTCGGTGATGTCGTAAGAGAAGGCGCTGTGGTGTGTACCACCAGCGAGGATCCAAGCACCGGCACCGATCTCGAACGTGGGCTGGGGTACCCAGAGGGCAGAGGCCACGGGGAGGTTCGGCATGGGCTTCGGCTCGATGCACTCGACCTCCTGAGAGATAAGACGGAAACGGTTGCCGAGGTCAACGACTGTAGCCTTGATGCCACGACCGACCTTTGAGGTGAACACGAGACGGGCTGTCTGCTGCTTGCGGATACCGATGCCGAGGAAGTGAACCTCAAGTTTGGGTTTGTCGACGGCGATGAGCGGGCAGACCTCGAGCATGTGGCTCTGGAGGCAAGACGAGCGGTCACCGGCGAAGTTCAGGGTGTAGTCCTCAAGGAATGAGCAGCCCGTGGGTAGGCCCTGAGAGATGACCCAGAGGGTGCGATAGAGGCAGGCTGTCTTCCAGTCGCCCTCGGCACCGAAGCCATAACCCTCTTCCATAAGACGCTGTGAAGCGAGACCTGGAATCTGGTCGAATCCGCAGAAGTCAGGAGCGTCGATGTCGGCATCACCGAGGTCGTCGAAGTTGGTGGTGAAGGCGGTAGCACCCTCATCCTTTAGCACGCGGCGCAGGGCAATCTCAGCCTTGGCAGCGTTCTTTACCTTCTCCCAATATACCTGTTCGCCACTCTCGTCAATCTTGATGGTATAGAGTCTCTTGTACTCTTCGACAAGTTCATCGGCCTCCTTGTCGGTGACCTTCTTGAAGTACTCCATCAGCGAAGAGACGGGGTAGTAGTCCACATGGTAGCCCAGACGCTGCTCGAACTCCACACGGTCACCGTCGGTGACAGCCACGTTGTTCATGTTCATGCCGAACATCAGGCAGCGCACGTTGTGAGCATCAGCCACACCAACGGCTACGCGGGCCCAAACGGCAATCTGCTTCTGGGCAGCCTCGTCCTTCCAGTATCCACAGACCACCTTACGGGGTACACGCATACGGGTGCAGATGTGTCCGAACTCGATGTCACCGTGAGCACTCTGGTTGAGGTTCATGAAGTCCATGTCCATAGTAGCCCAGGGGATCTCGGCGTTGTACTGTGTGTGGAAGTGGAGGAGGGGCTTCTGCAACTGCTGCAGACCCTTGATCCACATCTTGGCGGGCGAGAAGGTATGCATCCAGGTGATGATACCAACGCACTTCTCATCGTTATTGGCAGCCAGCATCACCTGCTCGACTTCCTTTGAACTGTTGGCTGTACCTTTATATACAATCTTCACGGGGATGTTGCCGCTGTCGTTCAGACCTGCTACCATTTCCTTACTATGACCGTCGACTGCTACGACTGCGTCACCTCCATAGAGCAACTGTGCGCCAGTTACCCACCAAATCTCGTAATTATCAAATGCCTTATTCATAAATGTGATGTTAAGTTTTTAAGTTTATAATTGTTTTTTCCTTAATGCTTTTGTCCTTTCTGTCCGTAATAGGCGTTGGGACCATGCTTGCGCATGTAGTGCTTCTCGACGAGGAGCGGGTTCATCGTCGTATGAGGATTGACGCTGAATGAGATGAATGCCATCTTGGCACACTGCTCCATGACCTTGGCGTTGTAGACGGCATTGTCGGGAGAGGTCCCCCAAGAGAACGGTCCATGGTTCTTGACCAGCACTGCCGGCGTGTGGTCAGGATTGATCTTGCGGATGTTCAGGATCTCGTCGACGATGACATTGCCTGTCTCGAGCTCGTAGTTGCCTTTCACTTCAGCCTCTGTCATGTCACGGGTACAAGGGATATCCTTGTAGAAGTAATCAGCATGTGTGGTGCCGATGTTGGGAATGTCGCGGCCAGCCTGGGCGAAGGCTGTGGCATAGGTAGAGTGGGTGTGCACTACGCCCTGAATGTTGGGGAAGGCGCGATAAAGCACAAGATGGGTCGGCGTGTCGGAAGAGGGATTGAGGTCTCCGTCTACCACCTCACCAGTCTTGAGGTCAACAACTACCATATCGGATGCTTTCATTACATCGTAGTCTACGCCCGAGGGCTTGATGACTACGAGACCATTCTCGCGGTCAATACCTGAGACATTTCCCCATGTGAAGATTACGAGGTTCTGCTTGACCAGATCGAGATTGGCTTTGAATACTTTTTCTTTGAGTTCTTCTAACATAATTGTTTTATTTTATATCTTAAAGTTAGGCGCTTCATTATATACTCGTTTGTTGAAACGATAGAGGTAGGCACCACGCTTGGAACTGGTTTTGTCCATCAGATCGGTCTTCTCGATGAAGTCCATCTCCTTGATGCGCTTGCGGAAATTGCGCTTGTCGAGTTCGGCTCCGTTGACGGCCTCATAGAGATGCTGCAGTTGGGTCAGCGTGAAGAGGGCAGGGAGGAGCCGGAAGCCAACAGGCTCATGAGCCAGTTTCTGTTGCATCATCTTCCGGGCCTTGCGAACCATCTCGTTGTGGTCGGAATAGAGTTGTGGAATCTCGTTGATATCCACCCATTTCACGCCATGCGACAAACGCAATTCTTCATCATAATCCTTGACATTGATGAGAGCATAGTATGCGATAGACACGACCCGTTCTCCCGGGTCACGATCTACGCTTCCGAATGCACCAACCTGGCGCATGAACAGGTTCCGTAGTCCGGTCAGTTCATAGAGTGTCCGTGTAGCCGCATCATCGACACTCTCGTCGCTGGCGACGAAGCCTCCGTAGAGGCTCCATTCACCACGACCGGGATCCATCTGGCGTTTGCCGATGAGAATTTTCAACTTCCCTTCATCGAAGCCGAAGATGATACAGTCTACAGACAGCCAGACCTTGGAATGTTCTATATAAAATTGTGTCATCGAGAAATAAACGATTTACGATTATTTACCAGAAGTAAGCGTAGAAGCAACTGACGAGACCGACGACAACAAGCGTGCCGACGATGTCCCAAATACCCCAACTCTCACGGATGCTCTTCTTGAACTCGGGAGTGAAGGTGATGGCATCCACTTGTTCCTTCGAAGGTGCAGGCGTGAAGCAACTGACAACCACCATCAGGATGATGATGAAGACGAGCAGCCAGCACTCGAAGATGAGCCAGTTGGTCTGCCAGAACCATGAAGTGGCATCCCAGAAAGCACCGTCCATTGCTGCCTTGCCGGAGTCGGTGATCACATTGGTAATCAGGCGTACCATACCGATGAGGAATCCACCAATAAGACCCCATTCACCGGCCTTCGGCGTAATCTTCTTAGAGAAGATACCCAGGGTGAAGACGGCTACCATCGCAGGAGCAATCAGCGACTGGATGTCTTGCAGGTATGAGTAGAGGTTACCCATGTTCATCATAATCGGCATCCATGCCAGACCCAGCAGCACGACAACAACTGTTGCTGTACGGCCTACGAATACGTAGTGAGCCTCGCTCATGCCCTTCTTCATCGGTTTGTAGAAGTCCTCAGTGAAGAGGGTGGCGCAGGAGTTGAAGAAGGCAGCCAGAGAGGCAACGAGGGCGCAGACGAAACCAATGGTCACGATACCCTTGATACCTGCAGGCAGGATGTTCTTCACCATCATGGCGAAGGCACCGTCGGTAGACTCATGGTTGGTGATGTCCATCTCGATGCCACTGCCGGTCTTCAAGGAGAGCGCATAAGCGATCATGCCAGGAATCAGGAACATGAAGCAAGGGAGGAGTTTGAAGAAACCTGCAGCAATGGTGCCACGACGGGCACGAGCCATGACCACCTTGTTGTCCTCGCCAGGTACCTGACCAAGTACACGCTGAACGATGTGCTGGTCTGTACACCAGTACCAGAAGCCGATGATGGAAGCACCGAGGAAGACCACGTAGCCAGGGAACTGCGGATACATTGGGTCGCCGGGATTGGTGTGGAACATGTGAGTTGTTCCATAGCCGTCATGAGCAGCGTTGCAGGCAGCCATCATGTTGCTCCAACCCTGAGTGATGCTGCCATCGCCGAGGGCAGAGAGGCCGAGGAAGAGCACCAGGAACGAACCTATAATAAGAATAGGTGTCTGGATGGAAGACAGTGTCATCACACCCTTCATACCACCGAAGACGGTAAAGACTGCCGTGATGGCAATCAGGCCGATGGCACCATACCAGAACGGTATGCCCAAAAGGTACTTGAAGAAGATACCACCGGTAAAGGCCGTCACAGAGACCTTCGTCAGCACATAGGCCACGAGGGTGATGATAGAGAGCCACGAGCCGGTGCGCTGGGTGTAGCGGAACTTCAGGAAGTCGGGCATCGTGATAATCTTACCCATCTTATTGATGAGCAACTGATAGAACGGAACAAAGAGCCAGCCGAGGATGAGGATCATCCATCCCTGCATCTCCCAGTGGGCCATACCCACACCGTCCTTAGCACCAGTACCGGCGAGACCTACAAGGTGCTCTGAACCGATGTTGGCGGCAAAGATGGCCATACCGATGACATACCAAGGCTCACCCTTACCGAAGAGATAAGCAGAAGAGTCTTCGCCCTGCTGGGCTTTCTTGTCTTTCCAGATGGCGTACCATACAGCAGCCACCACTCCTAAGAGGCCAACGATCAGGACTACCCAATCGAGCCAGATGAATTCATTTGAACTCCAATTCATAATGTTATTAATGTATTAATAGTTAGTGATTATTTAATCGAGAACTTATATGCAGCATGGCTGTAGTATTTCTCGTCAGGATTCAGGGTCGGCTGAACCCAGTCGGGATGATTGGGAGAGTCGGGATATTTCTGGCTCTCGAGACACACACTTACGTGCTTGGGATATTTGAGACCATGCTTGCGGATGATGTTGGCATCGGCACCGACACCCTGGAAGTTTCCGCTATAAACCTGTACACCGGGCTCGTTGGTAAACATCTCCATGAAGATGCCAGACTTCGGCGAGTAGAGGCTGGCGCAAACCTGAGTGTCATCGCCCTTACCGTCTTTATAGGTGTTCAGGCAGAAATTATGGTCATAACCTGTGGCGTTCTGAATCTGATCGAAGTCGGACTGAATGCTGTCGCCAATGGCGTGTGGGGTACGGAAGTCCATTGGGGTGCCTTCCACTGACTTGATTTCTCCTGTGGGAATGTAAAGTTTATCACTCGGAGTAAAGTTGTCGGCATTCACATAGAGTACCTGGTCATAGCCGGCTTGTGTGAAGTCGCCACTCAGGTTGTAGTAGTTGTGGTTCGTCTGATTGATGATCGTGGGCTTATCGGCCTCAGCCTCCCAGGTCATGTCGAGGATGTTGTCGGCAGTGACCTTGTAAGTCGTGACAGCCATCACCTTGCCAGGGAAGCCGTTCTCGCCGTCAGCAGCCACAATCGTCAGTTTCAGGATAGAGTCGCCAATCTGCTCGGCATCGTACACCTGATGCATCCATCCGGTGTTGCCACCACCATGAAGGCAATTCGGACCATCGTTCTTCTTCAGTTGATACTCTTTCTCGCCGAGGGTGAACTTACCTTCCTTGATGCGATTGGCATAACGTCCTACACTCGATCCGTAGTCAGAGGGACTGTTGAGGGTGTCGGCATATTGGGCGATGTTGTCAAAGCCCAGCACGACATCCGTGGGTTTACCGTCCTTGTCGGGAACAACCAGTGACACGATACGTCCACCATAGTTCGTGATGCACACTTCCATGCCATTGGCATTCTTAAGAGTGTACAGTTTCACGGGTTTGTTCTGGATGGTCGTGTCAAACTTGGCAACGTCTAAGCCAGATACTGTCAGTTGTGGTGCCTGCACTTTTTTCTCACAGGCCGAGAACATAAGCACAACTGTGCCCAGTCCCATAATCATACCTTTAAGTACTTTCATTTTAATACGTTTTTAAGTTATTATGATGTTATAGCGTTTATTTTGGGTGTAAAATTACAATTATTATTTGAATTGTGCAACACTTTAAGCCATAAATAAACGGCATAAAGTGTAAATATAACACTTTATGCCGTAATTTAACCTTTTTTGGCTTAATTATCGCAATATCAGCAGAGTTTTCGTGAACCGTCGCCTATAACTACATCGTAGACTTTCGGCTCATGTCCATACTTCTCGTTGAAACGCTTCTTCGCATCCTCGATGAAGTTCTTGTACAGATCATTGCGTACGAGATTGATGGTACAGCCACCAAAGCCACCACCCATAATGCGAGAACCTGTTACGCCATTTTCCTTCGCGATGTCGTTCAGGAAATCGAGTTCTTCGCAAGATACCTCGTAATCCTTGGAGAGACCCTCATGGGTCTTGTACATCATCTCACCGACTTTCTCATAGTCGCCTTCATTCAGAGCGTCGCAGACAGCCAGCACACGGTCTTTCTCACCGAGCACGAATTTGGCGCGCTTGTAATCCTCAGCACCCACTTCGTCTTTCACTTCCTCGAGTTGTTCCCATGTGCAATCACGCAGCGTCTCAAATTGGCTTTCCGGATGCTTGGCTGCGATATGCTTGACCACATTCTCACAAGAACGACGACGGTCGTTATAGGGAGATCCTGCCAACTGATGCTTGACAACGGAATCAAGGAGCACTAGACGATAGCCGTCTGGCTTGAAAGGAAAATACTCAAACTCACGGCTACGGCAGTCCAAACGCATCAGGCATCCTGCCTTGCCAAAGACAGAGGCAAACTGATCCATAATACCGCAATTGACGCCGCAGTAGTTATGCTCTGTAGCCTGTCCTGCCAGTACCATATCCCATTGGCTGACTTTGTTCTCGCCGAAGATATCGTTAAGGCCACAGGCGAAACAACTCTCCATAGCAGCGGAGGAAGACATGCCAGCACCTAGAGGTACATCGCCAGAGAAGGCTATATTAAAGCCTTTAACAGGTACTCCTAATTTCTTCATCTCTAAAGAAATACCATAGATGTAGCGTGCCCAACTGGCTCGAGGGCCATCAGGATCACTCAACTTAAAATCGACACGGTCTTTCAAGTCTATAGCATAAGCCATCACGGTGTCTTCTGTTCCGTTGGCACGCATCTCTGCCATCACACCTTTATCGACTGCTCCTGGAAATACGAAACCACCATTGTAGTCCGTATGCTCACCAATCAGGTTGATTCGTCCGGGAGAGGCATATACATTACCAGTCTTTCCATCAAAGTGCTTGATGAAACGGCTTCTTACAAATTCAATATCCATCATATATTTATAAAGGTGTAAATCAATCGACGGGGATGTCCTTATTCACGTTCTTACAGCCGATGAGTGCATAGTAGAACATGTAGGCTACTGCCAGGAAGTAGACGAAATAACTGGGCATGTATCCGAAGATGTCTGCGAAGAAATTCTGTACTACCGGCAATACGCCACCACCTACCACCATCATCATGAAGATGCCAGATGCCTGTGCTGTGTATTTTCCAAGACCTTCTGTGGCCAAGTTGAAGATTGAGGCCCACATCACGGAGGTGAACAAACCACAGAGCACGAGCAGCAGGGCTGTCAGAGGCACTGTCGTAGATGTGATGGTGCCTTCCAAAATAGAAATCAACGGCATGCTGACCGTTACACTCTTAGGAGTGAAGATGGCTGCCAGGATGAGAATCATGCAAGCGAAGGTGGCTATCAACATGAGTTGACGTGAAGACACCTTGGCGGCAATGAAACTGGAGCACAGACGACCTACGAGCATTAGTAGCCAATACATGGCTGCTACTGCTCCACCGATGGTGGCAGCATTCACGACGGCATCAGGATTGACCCATGCGCCATTGGCAGAGGTGTCTGACAGGTAGAAGTTCAAACCACCTGGGATGCCGACTTCAACACCAACATAAACAAAGATAGCAATAACGCCTAACAGGCAATGGCGGAAGGACCAGGGTGAGTGTTCAAACACCGTATCTGCGGTCACCTTGCCCATCTCAGGATCTTTGATGGGAATGAAGATCAGGGCAACGAAAGCGGCAGCGAAGACCGTCATGGCGATATACATCACCAGGTTGACGTCTGCCATCTGGGTAGAGGCCGTCACCGTACCGATCAAGGCACCCACGAGCATTGGGGTCATCGTACCGGCGAGGGAGTTTAGAGTACCGCCAATCATGTTCAGTTGGTTACCACGGTTACCACCACCACCAAGCAGGTTCAACATCGGGTTCACCACAGTATTCAGGATACAGACCGAGAAACCGGATATGAATGCACCGAAGAGATAGATGCAAAAGCCAGGGATACCTCCAGAGAAACCTGAGAGGTACTGGATGAGTACGCCTATGAAACCTACAGCAATACCAATCAGCGCCGTCTTCTTGTAGCCTACCTTTGTCAACATCTTTCCTGCGGGGATACCCATGAAAAGATAAGCAAAGAAGTTCATGAAGTTACCCATGATGCCAAGCACATTGGATCCGCCAATTTCAGGCTGGTTCTTCCAGATTACACCAATGGGCGCGCCAAGATTCGTGACGAACGAAATCATGGCATACAGGAACATCATCGTGATAATGGCGATGATACTTCCATTTGTCTTTTGATTACTCATATTTAAAATAATGTCTTAATTCAGTTTTACGTTGTGCTGGTTACTCAACGACACCGAAACGATAGATGGTCTTGTGCTTGTAGGTCTGACCGGGTCGTAGGATGACACTTGGGAAATATGGGCGGTTAGGCGTGTCGGGGAAGTGCTGGGTCTCCAAACATACTGCAGAACGGAAGGGGAATGTGCAACCGTTAGCACCCTTATAGCCGCTGGCGTAGTTGGCTGTGTAAAGTTGCATGCCAGGCTCTGTCGTGTAGCACTCTAGCGTACGTCCGCTCTTCGGATCAGTGATTCTGGCAGCAAAACTCAGTTCTCCTTCCTCACGCTTGTTCAACACATAGTTGTGATCATAGCCTTTACCGAACTTAATCTGCTCGTTGTCGGCATTGATGTCCTGACCAAAGGTCTTCGGCTTACGGAAGTCGAACGGTGTGCCTTCTACTTTCAGGATTTCGCCAGTAGGAATGGCGGTATCGTCAGTAGGCAGATAGAAATCGGCATTGATCTCACAGATCTGATCCTCAATCGTCGGAGTGGGGTCTGCAGTGCCTGCTAATGAGAAGAAGGCGTGATGCGTCAGGTTGACGATGGTCTTCTTGTTTGTGGTAGCCATGTACTCAATGACCAACTCGTTGAGGTCTGTAAAGGTGAATTCAACGGTGACGTCGAGTTCTCCAGTGTAACCTTCCTCTCCGTAGGATGAGATACGATGCAAAGCCAGAGAGCGGGGACCCATCTGACGGGCATCCCATACCTTGGCGTTAAAGCCGACTGCACCACCATGCAAATGGTTAGGACCATCATTGAGAGCCAACTGATAGTCTTTTCCATTCAGGGTGAACTGACCCTTGCAGATACGGTTACCCCAGCGACCAATCAGTGTGGAGAGATACGGTTCCTTACCACTGGTGAGTTGCTTGATGCTGTCGTGACCTTGAATCACATTACCTACTTTACCGTCTTTGTCTGGCACCATGATGGCACAGATGGCACCGCCATAATTGGAGATGGCTACTTCAAAACCCTTACGGTTTCTGAGGATGTACAAATCGGTTTTCTTACCATTAATCGTGGCCTGGAAGTTCTCACGCTTCAGACCACATGCATTCGCTGTTTCTGTTGTGTTTGCCATAAAAATATGCTTTTAGTTACTATATTTTTTGCAAAGTAACAGAAAAAAAAGCAAATGAACGAATGAAACGCCAAAAAAAATGTTTCGGATGTATTAAAAAACCCTAAATGCAGTTTTTCAGGAAGTCTGCCACCACATAACTGCTACCTCCAATGAACACAAAGTCGTCATTTTTAACGCATTTTTTGATGGCATCATAAGCACTTGACACGCTGGGATAACTTTCTCCCTGAAGACCCAGTTGCTGGGCATAGAGTTTCAAAATGTTTTCTGAAACAGACCGTTTTGAACTGGCTTTAGTAAAATAATAGGTGGCATTTTTCGGCAGCAGGGCCATCACACCCTCGATGTCTTTGTCGTCCACCATACCAAATAGAATATGCATCTGATGGCAGACCACAGCATCCAGTTGTTTACTCAGATACTCCCACCCAGGAAGGTTATGTCCTGTATCGCAAATGGTCTTAGGCTTCTCGCACACCATCTGCCAACGCCCTTGCAACCCTGTCAGTTCACATACGTCCTTGAAGCCTTCCTTAACTTCCTTGTTCAGGCATGCTGACTCAGGATCGCAGTTGACAGGATGCATGAACCCCAGCCTCTCCAGTTGTCTGACGGCACAAAGTACGGTGTTCGTGTTCTTGGTTTGATAATAGCCGGCAAGTTCTCCTTCCAAAATACCGAAATGCTCCGTTTGATAAGTGAAGCCCTTGGTTGAAGGATGGCTGTTTAACACCTCAGGCTTGTCTTCGGCAAACGTGATGGGGGCATGTGTCTCGGTGGCGACAGTCTCGAAGACCGTTCTCGTCTCGGGGGTTGTCTCTCCGATGACAACGGGTACACCCGTTTTGATGATACCTGCCTTCTCGAATGCAATCTGTTCGAGGGTAGAACCTAAGAACTGGGTGTGATCCATCCCGATGTTGGTGATGACCGATAGGATGGGGGTGATGATATTGGTACAGTCGAGTCTGCCTCCCAATCCCACTTCAATAACGGCAATATCCACATTCATCTCTGCGAAATACTTGAAGGCCATGGCCGTGGTTATCTCGAAGAATGAGGGTTGGATAGATTCGATGACAGGTTTCTCTTGACTGACAAAGTTAACGACATAGTCTTCAGGAATCGGCTGGCCATTAATACGAATACGTTCACTGAAGTCTACGAGATGGGGTGAGGTGTACAGACCGACTCTATAGCCACACATCTGAAGTATGGCCGACAGCGTGTGCGAACAGGAACCCTTTCCGTTGGTTCCTGCCACATGGATGGCCAGGAATTTCTTGTGGGGATGTCCGAAATGCTTATCCAGCGCCAAGGTGTTGTCAAGGCCTGCTTTATAACCACTGGCACCTATCCGCTCAAACATGGGCGTGGCGTTGTATAAGTATTCACACGTCTCCTTATAGTTCATGAAGATTATCGATTTTCAATTGACAATTTTCGATTTGCGAATAACTATTTATGAGAAATAGTTCTTGAACTTCTGGAAGATAGAGTCCTTGGTCTGCTTATCGCCCTTGAAGTTGTCGCTGTTGCGGAAAGACTCAATGGCTTGCTTCTCCTCACGGCTGAGTGTTCTGGGGACATAGACACTGATGTTCACCACCAGGTCGCCCTTGCCGCTGCCATAACCTTGCACTGCGGGGAGTCCCTTGCCACGCAGACGAAGTGTCTTGCCAGGCTGTGTGCCATTTTCCAGTTTCACCCTTAGTTTCGATCCTTCGATGGTCGGAATCTCCACTTCGCCGCCTAAGGCTGCAGTGGGGAAGTCGAGCAGCAGGTTATAGATCAGGTCGTTGCCATCGCGAACGAAGGTGTCGTTGTCTTCTTCTTCGATAAACACCTGAATATCGCCATTGATACCATTGTGCCTGCCAGCGTTGCCTTTTCCTGGCACATTGACGACCATTCCTTCAGCCACACCTGCAGGGATATTGATTTCAACCACCTCTTCGCCTTTCTCAATACCAGTGCCACCACAGTGCTTACACTTGTTCTTGATCACCTGTCCCTCTCCGTTACATGTCGGGCAGACACTCTGTTGCTGCATCATGCCGAAGATGCTCTGGGTGGTGTGAGTGATGACCCCCTGACCGTGACATGTCGGACAAGTCTCCTTGCCACTTCCGGCCTCTGCACCTGAACCGCTGCAATGGGGACAGGGGATGTCTTTGCGTACCTTGAATTTCTTGGTGACGCCCTTGTTGATCTCTTCCAATGAGAGTTTCACTTTCAAACGCAGGTCACTGCCACGATGCTGTTGTGGACGACGTGGTCCGCCACCGAAGCCTCCGAAACCGTGACCTCCGAAGATGTCGCCGAACATAGAGAAGATATCGTCCATGTTCATCGAGGCACCGCCGAAGCCACTGAAATCGAAACCACCGGCACCAGGACCTGCGAAACCGAACTGGTCGTACTGCTGACGGGTCTTCGGATCGTGCAATACGTTATAGGCCTCGGCAGCCTCCTTGAATTTCTCCTCTGCTTCTTTATCACCAGGATTGCGGTCGGGGTGATATTTGATGGCTATTTTGCGGTATGCTTTCTTAATCTCGTCTTCCGAGGCGGTCTTCTCGACCCCAAGTACCTCATAGTAGTCTCTTTTCTGTGCCATTTGTTTTGTTTGCAGTTTGCTGTTTACTGATGATTACTGGCCTACTGCCACTTTTGCGTGGCGAATTACTTTGTCGTTTAGTTTGTATCCCTGTTGCAGACAGTCGATCACCTTGCCCTTCTTGTTGTCACCCATGCCTGGCACCATCGCCACGGCCTCATGAAGGTCGGTATCGAAGTCTGCGTTTTCTGTATCAATCTTGCTGACTCCCTGTGCCTCGAGCGTCTTCATGAATTTCTGATGGATCAGTGCCATACCCTCGCGGAGCACCTCAGGATCATCGGTCTTCGCACCGTTTTCGATGGCACGCTCCATATCGTCGAGGATGGGCAGGATGGCCGTGATGAATTTCTCACCACCATTCAGGATGAGTTCTGCACGTTCCTTCAACGTACGTTTGCGATAGTTCTCAAACTCTGCCACCTTGTAGAGTATCTGGTTCTTCAGTTCTGCGATTTCAGCCTGAGCCTTGGCCAGCGGGTCTGCTTCTTCTGACTCCTCAGGGTTCTCAGAGTTTTCAGAGTTCTCAGAATTTTCGGAGTTTTCTGCCTCTTTGTCAGTCTCATTGACAGGAGCCTCGTTCAGCGTCTCCTCGTCTTCGATGTTAATATCTTTTTCTTCCATAATTGCTTTGTTTTTAAGATTCTGAAAGTCCCAATGCAAATTCCGTGCCATCAAGCATAGAGTTCTGCCTTCTTAGCCTTAATCTGCTCGTCGTAGATGTAGTCATCATACGTCATCAGTTTGTCGATAGTTCCCTTGGGTGTCAGTTCGATGATACGGTCGGCCACGGTGTTGATGAATTCATGGTCGTGCGAGGCGAAGAGGATATTACCCTTAAACTGAATCAGGTTATTGTTGAAGGCCTGAATACTCTCGAGGTCCAGATGGTTTGTCGGCGTGTCGAGTATCAGGCAGTTGGCATTCTTCAATTGCATGCGGGCAATCATGCAGCGCATTTTCTCACCTCCAGACAGCACATTCACATGCTTCAGCACATCCTCCTCCTTGAAGAGCATACGTCCGAGGAAGGATTTCATCGTCACCTCATTGCCTGGTCCCCACTGTGAGAGCCAGTCCACGAGGTTCATCTCGCTCTGGAAGAACTCAGTATTATCTAGTGGCAGATAGGCTGTGGTGATGGTGACACCCCATTTGAAGGTACCGGCGTCAGCCTTGCGATTACCATTGATGATCTCGAAGAGTGCGGTCATCGCCTTGGGATTGTGAGAGAGGAACACGGTCTTCTGACCTTTCTCGATGGTGAAACTCACGTTGTCGAAGAGTACGGTTCCATCAGGATCAACAGCCTTCAGACCTTCTACTTCTAAGATCTGGGTGCCTGGCTCGCGTTCCATCGAGAAGATGATGCCAGGGTACTTACGCGTGGAGGGAGTGATCTCGTCAACGTTCAGTTTCTCCAGCATCTTCTTACGGGAGGTCGTCTGCTTCGATTTTGCCACATTGGCAGAGAATCTTCTGATAAACTCCTCCAACTGCTTCTTCTTCTCCTCGGCCTTCATCTTCTGATTCTGAGCCTGACGGAGAGCCAGTTGTGACGACTCGTACCAGAACGAGTAGTTACCTGAGAACAGGGTTACCTTTCCGAAGTCTATATCCACCGTCTGTGTGGAGACCGCATCGAGGAAGTGACGGTCGTGGGAAACCACGAGCACACACTGTTCCAGATTTGAGAGATATTCCTCCAGCCACTGCACGGTATCGAGGTCGAGGTCATTGGTAGGCTCGTCGAGCAGTAGGTTGTCAGGGTGACCGAACAAAGCCTTGGCCAGCATCACGCGTACCTTCTCGTTGTTTGATATGTGGGCCATCTGCTTATAATGCACACTCTCAGCCACGCCGAGATTCTGCAACAACTGTGCGGCTTCGCTTTCAGCCTCATAGCCGTTCATCTCGGCAAAGGCCATCTCCAGTTCTGCAGCGCGGTTACCGTCTTCTTCTGTCATCTCTGGCTTGGCATAGAGTGCCTCGCGCTCCTTCATATTGTCCCACATGGGCTTGTGTCCCATCAGCACCGTATCCATCACGGAGAACTCGTCATATTTGAAGTGGTCCTGCTCCAGCACACTCAGGCGCTCGCCAGGCTGCATCTCCACTGTGCCTTTATTGGGTTCCAGTTCACCGCTGATGGCACGGAGCAGAGTAGACTTGCCTGCGCCGTTAGCACCGATGATACCATAGATATTTCCACTTGTGAATTTCAGGTTGACGTCCTTGTAGAGGACTTTCTTTCCAAACTGTATCTGTAGATTTGTTACTGTTATCATTGCTTGCTTTCTATACCTTATATATTATTAATGGGCTGCAAAGTTACACATTATTTCTGAATTAGCCAAATTTTCAGCCGAAATCTATCATAATAACCCCTTTGTGGAGGGTAGTTCGAAGTGATAGATATCCCTTCTGACAGCCATTTTCAGCGAACGTGCCAACGCCTTGAAGATGCCTTCTATCTTGTGATGCTCGTTCTCTCCTTCGGCCTTGATGTTCAGATTCATCTTCGCAGCATCGCTGAGCGACTTGAAGAAATGTAAGAACATTTCGGTAGGCATCTCGCCTATTTTCTCGCGTTTGAAAGTGGCATCCCATACCAGCCAGGGACGTCCTCCGAAATCGAGTGCAACACTACATAGGCAGTCGTCCATGGGCAGACAATAGCCATAGCGCTCAATGCCACGTTTGTCACCCAGGGCGGTCAGGATACACTCACCTAAGGCGATGGCGGTATCCTCGATGGTGTGATGCTCGTCTACCTCGAGGTCTCCCTTGGTGTGGATCATGAGGTCCATCATGCCGTGCTTGCCAATCTGTTCGAGCATGTGGTCAAAGAAGCCCAGTCCTGTCTGGATGTCACACTTGCCGGTGCCATCGAGATTCACCTTGATATGAATGTCTGTCTCCTTAGTTTTCCTGCTCACCTCTGCGATACGCTCGCCTGCAAAGAGTAGTTCTGCAATCTTGCTCCACGACATTCCTTCATTACTTAGTATCAGTGATTTACAGCCGATGTTTCGAGCAAAACTTCTATCTGTCTCTCGGTCCCCGATCACATACGAGTTGGCGATGTCATACTCTGGGTTATTCATGTATTTCTCTACCATTCCGATGCCTGGCTTTCGCGTGGGAGCATTGTCTTCAGGGAAGTGGGGGTCTATCAGAATCTCATCGAAAGTGATGCCTTCGCCCTCGAGGGTCTGGAGGATGAAGTTGTGTACTGGCCAGAAGGTGTCTTCTGGAAAGGCATCTGTCCCCAGTCCGTCCTGATTGCTCACCATGACGAACTCAAAATCGAGTTTCTCTCGGATGAAGGCCAGGTTGCGGAACACGCCTGGCACGAACTTCAGTTTCTCGAATGCGTCAATCTGCTCGTCGGCCGGTTCCTCGATGAGGGTACCGTCACGGTCGATGAAGAGTATCTTTTTCATAATGCTTCTTTGTTAAATTTATTCTTCTCCTGCTCGTGGGCTTCGATAGAACCGTACATATAGTAGACGGGGAACAGGAAGGAGAGCATGACATACGCCTGTATGAATCCGATTAGCAGGAACACCAGTGCCGAAAGCCAGCCGATATAGGAGGGCAGTCCGTACGGGTCGCCGTACAGGAATCCCTTGTTGGCCTCGTTGCCGGCTATAGAGAGGATGATGGCTGGAAATGACGTGAACAGGTAGCAGACACATCCGATCAGCGTTGCCATGAAGACCACGAGGAAGATGAATCCCCAGCGGCGCATCCCTTTGCCGTAGTGGCTGAAGAGATTGCTCCAGTAGCCTATGCCGTCGTTGAGTATATATCGCATGTTGGTATAGGTCAAGGGCAGTGTAAACACGAACGCCAGCAGTCCAACCACCGCTATCGATCCGAGGGCCGTATAGGTGGAAACGCTGTTGATGAGAAGCATCCCCACGAAGCCTACGAGCATGCCCATGATGAGACTGATGAGGAGCATGCACAGCCACGCTATCAGGGTCCTGACAAAGATGTGCGAATCGAGGCTGTACCAATGTGGCGTTCTGCCGATGATGCCTGTGTCCTGATGCTGCTTCAGCACGGAGAAGCCGTAGGCGAAGAAGAGGGCATCGATTATCATCGTCAGGGGCAATACGATGAGTGCCGTCTGTGGACGTAGAATCATCATTGTGCCTCCCGTGCTGACCAAGGCCGCAAAGAAGAGCGCAGCCAGCCATGAGGCGCGAAAGATGCGTTTGAAGTTTGACATATACAGACGGTAGCCGGCACTGATGCAAGCACGGCTACTGCGGTCTTTCAGAAGGATGTCTTCCTTTTCTTTTTCCATGTGTTCGTCGTTTTTGTGTGCAAAGTTAGTCATTATTTGCGACTTATGATTGCCGTTTGTCGATTTTCTTGCTATAGAGTTCGTTAATTAAATTAAAACGGATTTAAAATGTTCAATGTTCAATGTCCAATGTTCAATGAAAATTGTAACTTTGCACCTGAATAATAAAAATGGTAACGCACACATGAGATATTTGCAATGGGGGTTCATCGGTTGCGGTGATGTGACTGAGCGCAAGAGCGGTCCTGCCTTCAGCGAGGTGGCGGGATCGAGTGTCGTGGCGGTGATGAGCCGTACGGAGCAGCATGCCCGTAACTATGCTCATGCCCACGGCATCAAGAAGTGGTACACAGACGCCCAGGAACTCATTGATGATCCTGACGTGAATGCCGTCTATGTGGCTACGCCGCCATCCAGCCATGCCACCTACGCCATCATGGCGATGAAGTCAGGCAAGCCTGTCTACGTGGAGAAGCCCCTGGCGGCCAGTTACGATGACTGCGCCCGTATCAACCGCATTTCTGAGCAGACGGGCATCCCCTGCTTTGTGGCCTATTACCGCCGTTACCTGCCTTATTTCCAGAAGGTGAAGGAGATTGTCAAGAGTGGCAGGATAGGTAAGATCCTGAATGTGCAGATACGCTATACAGAGCCTTTGCGCACCACCGATGCCGAGGCCATCACGAACGGCACGCCCCTGCCTTGGCGATTGCAGCCGGAGATTGCCGGCGGCGGCTATTTCTATGATATGGCGCCCCATCAACTCGATTTGCTGCAGGATATGTTCGGTGTGATTCTCGAGGCACGGGGTATCTGTGCTAATCGTGGCGGATATTATGAGGCCGAGGACTCCGTGAGTGCCTGTTTCCGTTTCGAGGACGGCGTGCCCGGCTCGGGCTCGTGGTGCTATGTGGCCCATGAGAGTGCCCGCGAGGACTGTATCGAGATTATCGGCACCGAGGGGCAGATCAGTTTCTCGGTCTTCGATTATAACCCCATCCGCCTGCAGACCAGTGATGGCGACGAGCAGATCACGGTGCCTAATCCGCCATACGTGCAGTATCCGCTGATCAAGAACGTGATCGAGCATCTGCAGGGGCTGGGCGTCTGTACCTGCACCAGTTCGTCGGCTACGCCTGTCAACTGGGCGATGGATCGTATTCTTGGGAAGTTTTAGTTTTTCGAGAGGAAAGAGGAAAGTGGAAAGAGATATGAAAAGATGCCTGATGATGATGATATGTATGTGCCTGACGCTGGCGATAACGGCGAGAGGACGGATTCAGCAGCCTGTCTACCAGCGGACTGACAGCATCACCATCTGCCGGTTGCTCAGCGAGGTGCGCCGGCAGCCTGCCGGTACGAATATCCCGCTGTTCTTTGCCCGTCAGTTCCTGGGTGTGCCTTATGTGGCCCATACGCTCGAATCGAAGGGTGAGGAGCGGCTCGTGGTCAACACCCGCCAACTGGACTGCACAACGCTCGTAGAGACCGTCACTGCCCTCACTCAGTGTGCCTATAGCCGCCAATACACTTGGCAGGCCTACCTCCGAAACCTTACGGCCATGCGCTATCGGCAGGGAGTCATCGACCGCTATACCAGCCGCATCCATTACTTCACCGAGTGGATTACCCAGAACAGCAAGGCGGGCCTCGTCGCGGAGATCCAGCAGCCTGATCCGCCCTTCGCTGCCATCCAGACGGTGAACGTCAACTATATGAGTCAGCACCCGGATAGTTATCAGGCCTTGCGCCTGCATCCTGACTATGTCGGCGAGATCCGGCAGATGGAGCGGCAGGTGTCTGGCCAGAAGTTCCGTTATATCCCCAAGGCGAGGGTAGGGCGGAGTGCCGAGTTGCGCCAGGTTGTCAGGGATGGTGACATCATCGCCATCACCTGCAAGAAGGCGGGCCTCGATATAGCCCATCTGGGTCTGGCTGTGTGGAAGAACGGCAACCTGCATCTGCTCAATGCCTCGCAGATCCATAAGAAGGTGGTCGAGGAGCCGATGACGCTCTGGCAGTATCTCCGCCAGCATCCTTCACACACCGGCATCCGAATCATCCGCATCCGTCAATAGACTGAAGAAATCACTCAATCGTAACTAAATAGCATTTGAATATGGAATTACCCGATTTTATGAAGTACTCCAACAAGTTCACACAGCAGGACTTCGTTGAAAAGATCTCCCGTATCGCCAAGCGGGCGGGTTCAAAACTGGTCTATGCGGCACTCATCCTGTACTATACGCTTCAGAGCGACAAGGTGAGCAAGGCCGACAAGGCCATCATTATCGGCGCGCTGGGCTACATGATCAGTCCGCTCGACGTCATCCCTGATGCCATCCCCATTGCGGGACTGACAGACGACCTTGCCGTGCTGCTCTATGTGCTGAAGAAGGTGTGGACGGGCATTGATCCTGAAATCATCGCCAAGGCCAGGGAGAAACTCTCCAAGTGGTTTGATGAAGAGGAGATCAACGAGATCCAGCACCTCTTCGATTCGGAGGAATAAAAACGAAAGAGCCCTCGCCGACTGGCGGGGGTTCTTACTTCTGAGGTGCCTGGCGGATTCGAACCGCCGTAGACGGTTTTGCAGACCGTTGACTAAGCCACTCATCCAAGGCACCGATGTTTCATCTTTGTGCACCTTTTTACGAATGCGGGTGCAAAGGTAGTGATTTTTCCCGACACTGCCAAATGTTTTTCCGATTTTTTCGTTTCTTATTGCATTTTTCCGCCAGAGAGCAGCCCCGGCAGGCCTCGTTTTCGTCTGTCAGGGCCCTGTAGACCCAGTATCCGGCATAGCCTGCCGCCGCCGCCACCACCAGCACTACCACCACCGTCTGCCACATATCACATCCTATCCCTTCGTCAACTTCCGCAGCAGCAGTTTGTTGATCACCTGAATCCTGTGTCCTTGCTTCTCGATGTCTTCGCGTACATTATTTATATTATTAAAGAAGTCGCTGAAGGCATTGAGCAGGAAGTTGGGTTGTCCTGTATCCTCGGTCATGCCCGGGTCGGTGAGGATGCGTATGCCCTGAGGCTCGATGTGCACGTCCACCTCCTTGCCTGTCATGATGGGGTCGCCGTCGTAGTGGATGGCGCCGGGCTGCTTGCGGCTGATGTGCAGATGCTGGGTGCGGAAGGTCTTGATCTTCGAGTTGTTGGGCAGTGTCTTCATAAACAGGTCGGCGGCTATCTGTGGGGCTTCGAGGGCATCGAAGGGCTCCATGATGATCACGTCCATCTGCCCGTCCTTCATCGTGGCTCCGGGAGCGATGTAGGCGTTGTTGCCGTATTGCGAGGCGTTGGCACAGGCTATGAGGAAGGCCTTGTAGCGGTGCTTGCCGTCATCGCTCTCTACCTCATAGGTTTCGGGCTGGTATTTCAGTCCCTCTTTCAGCACGTTCTCCACGTAGGTGATCGGCCCTCGCTTGCCGCTCTCTGCGAACTTCAGCGAGATGAAGGCGTCGAATCCCATGCCGCAGGTGCAGAAGAAGGGCAGGTCGTTGATCACACCGTAGTCGAAGGTCTCGATGTTGCAGGCGTTGATGAGGCCGAGGGCCTTCTTCATGTCCATGGGGATGCAGAGATGGCGGGCCAGCCCGTTGCCCGAGCCGCAGGGCATGATGGCCAGCGCCGTCTGACTATGGGTCAGCGAGCGAGCCACCTCGTTCACCGTGCCGTCGCCGCCTACGGCCACCACCACGTCCACCTGCCGCTCGGCGCACTGCCTGGCTATCTCTGCCGCATGGCCGGCATAGCCCGTCAGTTGGATCTCGTAGTCATACAGGTCGTGGTCCAGCCGCTGCTCAATCAGGTCTGGTATCTCATCCTTCGAGTGGGTGCCCGAAATAGGATTGATGATGAAAACGATCTTCTTCTTACTCATATTCACTATGCAAAAATACGAAAATCGGTTAATAATCCAACTAAATATGCAAGAAAAATAGAAAAATAGTACAATTATTAAGAAAAACTTGCACGAATTGATAAAATTTGTGTAACTTTGCACCCTGATTAATTAAAAAGACAACATTACCTATTATAGACAATGGGACAATTAGAAGAGAAATTCAAGAGCTACCGTGTGCCTCAGAAGTTCATGGAAGAAGATGTATACCCCTATTTCCGTGCCATCACGGGCAAGCAGGGTACTGAGGTTGAGATGGGCGGTCACAGGGTGCTGATGTTCGGTTCGAACGCCTATACAGGCCTTACTGCCGACCAGCGCATCATCGATGCCGCCAAGGCTGCTCTCGACAAATACGGCTCTGGCTGTGCCGGCAGCCGATTCCTCAACGGAACGCTCGACCTGCATGTGCAACTCGAGAAGGAACTGGCTGAATATATCGGCAAAGACGAGGCCCTCTGCTTCTCTACGGGCTTCTCGGTCAATCAGGGTGTGCTCGCCGTGGTGTGCGGCAAAGACGACTACATCATCTGCGATGACCGAGACCATGCCTCGATCGTAGACGGCCGCAGGCTCTCGTTCGCCAAGCAGTTGCACTACAAGCACAACGACATGGAAGACCTGGAGCGCATCCTCCAGACGCTGCCTCACGAGGCCATCAAACTGATTGTCGTCGACGGCGTATTCTCCATGGAGGGTGACTTGGCCAAACTGCCTGAGATCGTTGAACTGAAGCATAAGTACAACTGTTCAATCATGGTCGATGAGGCTCATGGCATCGGCGTCTTCGGCAAGCAGGGCAGGGGCGTATGTGATCATTTCGGACTGACAGACGAGGTGGACCTCATCATGGGTACCTTCTCGAAGTCGCTCGCCAGCATCGGCGGATTCATCGCCTCCGACTGGGACACGATCAACTTCCTGCGCCACAATGCCCGCTCGTATATCTTCTCCGCATCTAACACGCCTGCCGCCACCGCAGCAGCCATGGAGGCCCTGCACATCATCCAGCGGGAGCCTGAGCGCATCGAGCGCCTGTGGAAGGTGACCAACTATGCCCTGAAGCGCTTCCGCGAGGAGGGCTTCGAGATCGGCGAGACCGAGAGCCCGATTATTCCGCTCTATGTGCGCGATGCCAACAAGACGTTCCTTATGACGTCGCTCGCCTTCAAGGCCGGGGTGTTCATCAATCCCGTCGTGCCACCAGCCTGCGCACCTCAGGACACGCTCGTGCGTTACGCCCTGATGGCTACCCACACCGAGGAGCAAGTGGAGCGCTCGGTCAAGATCCTGAAGAAAATCTTCGTAGAGCAGGGAATTATCAAATAAATTTGCCGAAAAGTTTGCAGGGTTCGCAGAAAATGCGTACCTTTGCACTCGCTTTCGGGCAGACGAGGTGTAGCGCAGTTGGTAGCGTTCCTGGTTTGGGACCAGGCTGTCGCAGGTTCGAGTCCTGTCACCTCGACCACCCTTAAAAAATAAACCGCTGATTCATAATGGATTAGCGGTTTTTTTGTGCTTGCATCCCAAGAATTACCTTGTTTTTCCTCTTTTTACATGCTATGGTTGTTAAAATCCTTTTCCGTCTATATTAACTCATCACATTATTTTCTATGATTCTACAATCTTTTACTCTTCATGGTACTCTATCAATCTTTTCAAATTACATACAATTGCCGATAATTACAGACACTTGCATGATATGGTTATATAAAGTGCAAATTTGAACTCTAATATGAAAATTGGACCCTCAACTCTGCTGATATGCCAGTCGTAGAGTTCGAGGAGTCTGATACTGTTTTTGGCCGTGAGTTCTTCACAGGCCTGTTCCATGCCATAATCGACAAAAGACCGATATACCTCGACTATCAGCGGTTTGGCAAGAAAGCCCGCACTCATCTGCTCTATCCCTATTATAGATAATACGCCTGATGAGTCCCTTCATGACAAGCTGCATGAAGATGGTTATTATATCCTCAATGACAATGATCAGTATTATTGCATTGATTTTGCCAATAAGGTTATTCTGAACATGGAGGAAGCAGGCCTTGACGTTGACCGTCTGAAGAGGCGACAGTCAAAGCATGAGAATGCCCGGATTCACCCATCTTCACCACAACTGTCATCGTCTAAACCTAATATCCTGCAACCCGTCCGTAAAGCCCTTCAGCAACAAGGTGGCTCAAAGGATAGCAGTCGCGAACATGAAGTTGGAGTTCATGGCAACTACGATGAGATAGACGACGAGCGTAAGTTAAAGAGATAAACCTGTGATCAATGGCTTTATTTCTCGCTCAAAGATACCCTTCTCCACGATCCTGTAGTGTGGATGGTAGGCTTCTCGGTATTCAGGCGAATGACTGATGGCATATTTGCCTGCTGAGAGGATGCTTTCTATGAACTGCTTGTCTTTGTCATAGTTGGGCAGCTGGAGTTGCATCTGGTCAATTGTACCAATAATCACGTGCCATCGGTCACGCCATGACTCAACCGAAGGACGTTCCGAAGTGTTAGCACTGCGGATGAAGGCATCGAGCAGCATATCCTCCTTTATCAGACCTTCCTTGATAGCCCTGATGCTCACACGGACATAACGCCCATTAATTTAGCAATGACAGTTTGTAACAATCTGATACGCATTTTTGTTAAATTGCAAGCAAAATGGTATTTTGATAGATTAAATACTTTACAATATGAAAGCAGATAGATGATTTAACAATCAAATTGCAAACGATACAACGCTTGTATCTGTTTTTCTTTGTACCTTTGCCGACGGATTATTATATAGTAAGGTAAAAGGTATGAATATAAGGATAACAGAACTGACGGACAGCCGAGATTCGGTTAACAAGTGGATGGAGCGCTATGGTGTACGCTTTGGTGTTTACAAGAACGGTGTGTTCAATGAGCAACTTTTCCCATTTGACCCCGTTCCCCGTGTCATTGGAAAGGATGACTGGGCTTATCTGGAAAAGGGTTTGAAGCAGAGAGTGCAGGCACTGAACAAATTTCTGTGGGATGTGTATCATGAGAAGAAAATCATAAAAGACGGTATCGTACCCGAGGAATTCGTCTATTCGTCGAAAGGCTATATGCCAGAGTGTGAACGAATCAGTCCGACGGGTGGCGTATATGCCCACATAGCAGGAATTGACTTAGTGGAAGGAAAGGACGGCCAGTGGTATGTGCTGGAGGACAACCTGCGCATACCGAGCGGAGCCAGCTATCCGATGATTGCACGGCAGATAACGCGCCGTGTCGCCCCATCCACCGTTGCCTCG
>Ga0256407_10003633_pt1 | contig 27096 bp, 40 predicted proteins | sample RumenRJG_04DNA_FD_193489 | JGI IMG/M metagenome (GOLD analysis project Ga0256407, IMG submission 193489) | Bovine rumen microbial communities from Lethbridge, Alberta, Canada - RJG_04 | ecosystem: Host-associated > Mammals > Digestive system > Stomach > Rumen | place: Canada: Alberta... | reverse complement strand
AAATCACTGTACATTTTCAGCAATAAGGTCGGTAATGGTAAAACTACATGGGCAATAAAACTTATGCTTCAATACTTCAATGAAGTATGGGCAGGTAATGGCTTCAAAGTACGAGGTATATTTGTGAATGTACCAACTTTTCTAACAATGAATAAGAACATCATTTCATTGCCAGATAGGGATTTTGAAATAATGAGAGAAGAGTTACCATATGTTGATTTAGTTATCTTTGATGATATAGCAAGCACAAAACTTTCTGACTATGACTATAATATGTTACTCACATATATAGACCAGAGAGTGGTCGGTGAGAAAGCAATCATATATACAGGTAATATAATACCAGATCATTTGAATGACTATGTGGGTGATAGACTTGCAAGTAGAATATGTGGTAAGAATGGTATGCGAGTAATGCTGAAGGGAAGTGACAAAAGATAATGGTACAGCTACAGATTTTGAATTATATCCTGTCAACAAAAAGCATATCAATACTTGTAGATAATGGTATCACGAAAGACTACTTTACTGAATATCCTGATGAGTATGACTTCATACTGGAGCATAATGATAACTATAAACAAGTGCCCGATATGGAAACATTTGTTGGTAAGTTTCCTGATTTTGAACCGATTGAAGTCACCGAAAGCGAAAGATATTTAGTTGATACTATTCGTGAAGAACATTTGTATTCACAATCAGTTCCTGTTATAAAGAAGGCAGCCGAATTGCTCAAAGGTGATGCAAATGAAGCAAGCCGATACTTACAGTCCGAATTGGTGAACTTGACTCCAAATTACACAACTCCTGCGGTTGATATAATTAAAAACAGAAATCGTGTAGATATATTTAGAGATAAAGCTGAACATAAAGATGAATGGTTCATACCAACAGGATTCCCTGAATTAGATGATATTATATTCGGTTGGCAATGCGGTGAAGAATTCGGTGTTATATTCGCACGAACAGGTCAGGGTAAATCATGGATACTTGTAAAGATGATGCAACACGCTTGGCAGATAGGTAAAAATGTTGGCTATGTATCACCGGAGATGAGTGCTGATAAAATTGGTTATAGATTTGATACATTGAACCATAATTTTTCTAATAAATCACTTGTTAGAGGTGACCAAAATGATATATCATTAGATGATTACAACAAGTATATGGACGAGTTGTCGGAACATAAGAACAAGTTTTTGGTATCGACACCAATGGACTTCAATAAGCAGATAACAGTATCAAAACTGAGAGTGTATGCGAAAGTCAATAAGCTAGATATACTTGCTATTGATGGTATTACATATATGACTGATGAGAGGTATAAGCGAGGCGATAATAAAACAACAACACTTACTAACATATCAGAGGACTTATTTGCACTGAGTTCAGAGCTGAAAATTCCAATTCTTGTAGTAGTTCAGTCCAATCGTGAAGGTGTTCAAGACAAAGAGTCAAGTGATACTCCTGCACTTGAAAGTATAAGAGATAGTGATGGTATATCACATAATGCAACCAAGGTTATATCATTACGACAAAAGCAAGAAAGTCTTATAATGGAAGTAAAGAAAAATCGTGATGGTACTATTGGAGATAAACTGACATACTTATGGGACATTGATAAAGGTGAATTTCAATGGATACCAAGTGACAGCGATAGTGCACCTCGAGAGCGAAAAGACGAGCGTAAAACTGAAATCAAGAAGGAGTATAAAGAGAAAAAGAAGGTAGTATTTTGATTGAAGCTAATGGACAGTACATTACATCAGATGAAATTGATGTATTAGAAGAACTCAAAAAACAACTTCATATAAATGGTGTGGAACGTTTTGCTAAAATAGTTCCAGGACCTCGAAACATACAGACCAACTGCCCGTTTCATCACGAGGGTCAAGAACGTAAACCGTCTTTCGGTATATCAACGAAGGACGGTGTTTGTCACTGTTTTGCTTGTGGTTGGGCAGGGTCATTTGCTGAAATGGTGTCAAATGTATTCGGGTACAATGACGGCGGTATATATGGAAGTCGATGGCTGATAAAGAATTTCCTTACAGTTGAAATTAGTAATCGAAATGATATTGATCTTGACTTGTCACGAAGCAAAAAGAAGGAATCTGTACAATATGTATCAGATGAAGAACTTGACAGCTATCGTGTATATCACCCATATATGTGGAAGCGTAAAATGACCCCCGAAGTTGTTGACATATTTGATATAGGATATGACCGTAATACCCAGTGCTTGACATTTCCAATTCGTGATGAAAAAGGAAATTGTTTATTTGTAGCACGCAGGTCAGTAAATACAAAGTTCTTTCATTATCCAAATAATGTAGCAAAACCCGTGTATGGTTTGTATGAGCTTAGACAACTTGAAAAGTATCCCAATACTATTATAATATGCGAGAGCATGATAAACACAATCACCTGTTGGGTCTATGGTAAATATGCGGTGGCTTTGAATGGTACGGGTACAAAATCACAAATTGAGCAGTTGAAGCAGATGCCTAATCGTGAGTTTGTATTGGCACTTGACCCTGATGACGCAGGCGAACATGGTAGGGAACGGTTACGCAAAGGGCTTACTAATAAAATAGTGACTGAATATGTTATACCCGAGGGCAAAGACATAAATGACTTGTCAAAAGCTGAATTTGATAGTTTACAGGAACTTTTCGATTGATAAAAATATCTTCAAAAAAGTTGTTGACAAGTATATAAGATTATGATACAATCATTACATAATCAAAAATGATTATGAACCATATAAACGAATGAACGATTGAAAGGCGATTATGAACAGGGAAACACAAAACGACACAAACCACGAGAACTAAAAAAACAAGTAACCAAACATGAAACACAAAAGGAGATTAAAGTTATGCAGTACAAAAGTAAGAAGACTGGTGAGTTAGCTCACTTCGATAGTAAGGACGAGAAGTATGGTACAACCACACTTGTATATGATAGCGGTGATAAGAAAGGAACCGCATTTCAGGTAACAGGCTCAACACTTAAAAGGTGGTGGAAGAAAGTTGATGACAGCAATGAGCAGGAGTCAACTGATGAGGAGCCGAAATCAGTATCCGATATTGATGCTGATAGAATAAATGAGCCATATCCTGAGCCAAAGGAACAGAAGTATATACCGAAGCCAGAGGCTGTAAAGGAGTTTGAAGCACGAAAGAAGCGTGTAAGAGGTAAGTACAATGATACATTACCAGACTACGAAACCGCAACTAATCAGCTTGGAAAAGTGCTGAAGAAAATCAATAAAGGATATGCGGTTTTCAAGAATGGCAGTTCACTTCACAGGCTTAATCCTGCAATCGTAATATTTGCCGAGGATCAGTATAGGGAGATACTTGAAGGACTTGGACTTGAGGCTGGAGATAACTCGCAGGATGGAGCTAGACCATACAAGTTCATAATCAAGGACGCTGATACTTGGAACTCATTCGTTGAGCAGGCACTTGCTGAGGGTGATAATAAGAATGATAACGAAGCAACAGAGAACGACACAACAGAAGAAACGGAGGACTAATAACAATGGCAAAGTTCAGTTTTGAAGATGCAGACAACTATGGTTCACAGGGAAATGGCTCATTCTTTCAGCTTAAAGATGACCATGATACAGCAAAGGTACGTTTCCTGTATGATGGTATTGATGATGTTGAAGGATATGCAGTACATGAAGTTCATATAGGAGATAAGAGGCGGTATGTAAACTGTCTCAGGTCATATAATGACCCTATTGATAAGTGCCCATTCTGCAAAGCACAGATGAAGGTAATACCGAAGCTGTTCCTCAAGCTGTATAATGAGGACGCAGGTGAAACACAGATCTGGGAGCGTGGTAAAAAGTATTTTCAGCGTATGGGATCACTTGCAGCCCATTACAAGCCACTTTACAATCAGGTAATTGAAATTGAGCGTAATGGTGCAAAGGGTGATATGAAAACAACGTATGAGTTTTATCCTGATGGTGAAAGCCCAATAGACATCAATGATGAAAAGTATGATTGCCCTGATCCACTTGGTACAATCATACTCGATAAGAACGCTGATGAAATGAACTATTTCCTTGATAGTGGTGACTTTCCTACTGACAGTGAAGCAGTAGCAGACGAACGTTCAGCTCGTAGAGGTGGTTATGAGGATATGCCAACAGGACGCAGAACACCAAGTAATCGTAGAGCATTTTGATAAGGAGTTGTGATGGCATTATTTGAATTATTTGATATGCCTACCACACGAAGTACGAAAGGAGTAGACCGAAACGCAGTTAAGAGAGCGTCAACAAAAAGGTCTGCTCCTGTTTCAATTCGTGGTGGTGGATTGATTGAACAGATAGCAAGTATAAATTCATTGGTAGAGCGAAAGCTAGGAAAGTATAAAGATGACTATACATACTTTATGCAGGAAAGCTATGATGAATTTGTGCAGTATATAGATGATTTAATAAATATAGGATATGTAGCATTTGATACTGAAACCCAAGGACTTGACCCTATATCAGATCATATAGTTGGTGACAGCTTTTATGCCAAAGGATTAAAAGCGTGTTACATACCTTTACATCACGAAAGCTATGTTACAGGTATTGAAGTCGAAGGTCAAATAACTGAACAGCAAATGAAAGAACAGTTACAGCGGTTAGTAGACCACAATGTTAAATTCATTATGTTCAATGGTAAGTTTGATAGACGTGTGTGTCATAATAGCCTTGGTATTGATATTCCTGTGTATTATGATGGCTTACTTGCAGCCCGGCTATTGAATGAAAATGAACCGAGTAACAAATTAAAGACATTACATTCAAAGTATGTGCTTGATGGAAAGGAAGATGAATTTTCATTCGATAAGTTTTTCAAGGGCATTGTATTCAGTAAGATACCAATTAAGTCAGCATATATCTATGGAGCACATGATAGTATTGATACATGGGAGCTTTGGGAGTGGCAGTTACCATATTTGACAAAAGACAATGCACTATGTAAGGAGTATGGTCTTGAAAAAGTGAGTGATGTCTTCTGGAATATTGAAATGCCGTGTTTACCTGTACTTGCTGAAATGGAAGACAATGGTATTCATTTGGATTTGAAATATGCTGATGAACTGTCAAAGAAGTATCACAAACTTGAAGATGAATGTTTGGATACGTTCTATAAAGCCGTTGATATGTACAAGGACGAAATCCAAGCATATCGAATATCACACCCTAATAACAAGCTCGGAGACCCAATAAATATAGCGTCACCTAAACAGCTTGCAATACTGCTATATGACATAATAGGACTTGATGCAGGTGTTGATAAAAAGACAAAGAAGCCAATACGAAGCACTGGAGATGACATACTTGAAGGACTTGATAATCCTGTTACAGAAGCGGTTCGTGAATATCGTAAGGTTGATAAGTTGTTATCAACATACATTGACAAGTTACCAGAGTGTATAAATCCTGTTGATGGCAAATTGCATTGTAACTATAATCAGTATGGTGCAAAGACAGGACGAATGAGTAGTGACAATCCTAACTTACAAAACATACCTAGTCATAACCATGACATACGAAAAATGTTTGTTGCAACTAATCGAGAGTATTCTGTTCAACAAACTCCTGATAACACTTTCTTTGTAAACAAATTTACAGAAGTTGAAACAAAAGACGGTTGGAAATTTGCTGATAAATTGGTTGCAGGAGATTTATTAGTTGTTGGAGACAATGAATTTGTAAAAGTAGATTCTATTTATGTTGATGTTAATAGAATAGAGATATTTTGGTCTGACTATTCATAACAAGTTATCTTGTTGACAATAATCATTTCTTTGTGTATAATATATTTACGGAGGTGATTATATGATAATCTACAAGGTAACAAATAAAGTTAATGGCAAAATTTATATTGGGCAAACAGTTCGTACTTTGGAACAACGCAAGTGGCAACATCTAGATGCAGCTAAACATGGTTGTAAAACACATTTTTATAATGCGATACGAAAGTACGGTGAAGATAATTTTGTATTTGAGGTAATTGACGAAGCATCGTCTATTCAAGAACTAAATGCTTTAGAACGATATTATATTGCTAAATTTAATTGCATTAAAGAGGGCTATAATATGGTTGACGGTGGAAATAACAATGTCATGTTTTTAGACAAAGTCAAACAAAAACATCTAGAGTCAATGCGTAGTGCTGAAACTCGGGCAAAAATTTCAAAGTCAATGAAAGAATACAGAAAAGAACATCCTTGGACTGAAGAACAAAAACGAAAGTTTGCAAAATCTAAATATGGCAATAAAAATTTTGCGGGTCATAAACTAACTAAAGAGCATATAGAAGCATTAAATAAGTCGCACTATAAGAAAGTTTATTGTATTAACGAGAATAATGAAATTGTTGCCCAGTTTAATACAGTACAGTCAGGTGCTAAGTGGTGGCATGATAATGGGTATAATACCGTAAAAGATTGGCATAACTTATGCAACACTATTAAAGCTTCTAGTAAACAAGATAAATTTATTAAAGGACTAAAGTGGATATATGAATAAGGAGGTGGTTTTATGAATAAGTCGATTAGAGTTAGAGAACAATACGTTCTATTATCTAGCGACTATTCTTGAATGGTCTCAGCAAGAACCAAAGGTCATGACTGTAATGTGTCAAGACCCGATGATGATAGAAGCATATCAGCATGGTAAAGACTTGTATGCACAGATAGCTTCATTGGCTTTTAATAAACCATATGAACAGTGCCTTGAGTTTAATCCCGATGGCACAACAAATGCTGAAGGTAAGGAGCGTAGGTCACAAGCTAAAACAATTTTGCTTGGGATTCTCTATGGTAGAGGTATAAATTCAGTTGCCGAACAGCTCCATACAACAAAGAACAAAGCACAGCAAATTCAGGACAAAATATTCAAAGGGTTCCCTGCAATAAAAAAGTTTGAAGATGACACTATACAGATGGCTGAGGACATTGGCTATGTGACTACATATTGGGGACGTAAACGGCGTTTACCTGAAATGCAGTTACCTGAATTTGAGTTCAGTTGGAAAGAAGGTCACGGTGATGTTGACCCATTATCATTTGATGATGATACAGTCGAAACCGAAGTTCCGGAAGATGTACAACGAAGGTATATTACAAAGTTACATCGTAATCCATACAAGCAGGGTAAAGTGATAGCAGAGGCAAATCAAGAGGGTATCATAATCAAAAACAATGGTGGTAAGATAGCTGATGCAACAAGACAGTGTGTGAACAGTCGAATACAAGGAAGTGCTGCAGATTTAACAAAGCTTGCAGGTATAGAGATATATCATAACAAGCGGTTAAGAGAACTGGGCTTCAAATTGCTTATTCCCGTTCACGATGAATTTATTGCTGAATGTCCACTTGAAAATGCTAAAGAGTGTGCGTATTTATTCAGTAAATGTATGAGTGATGCTGCCCGGGATATGAACATACCTATTTCAACAGATGTTACTGTAAGTAAGGAGTGGTATGGTGACGAGATTGATATAGGTGATTGGAGGAATTTTAATGGCTGAAAAGGTGTTAAGCGGTGAGGCTAGTTTATTAGTTGGTATCATATCATATTTACCGAATGACCTCACGCTCCGTGCTAAGAGAACGACCGCTGTGCGGTTTCAAAATGATTGGCTTAACAATGTACTACCATTAAATAAAAAGCTCGTAGTGGCTCAAAATTATGGCACTGATGAAGTGCTACATAGTGGTAACTATGATTATATTTATGCTGAACCGCTTGGTGCAGGCGAAGCACGAAATGTCATACTCAGACGATTTTACAGTTCTGAGTATGACTGGTTACTGTTATTGGATGATGATACTGTAATAGATGATAAGTATAGCCCAAACAACTTTATTGATGATATTCAGAAGTATTCACATAGGTTTGATGAATGTAGAATACAGGCAATATCAGCGATACAGCCAGAGTATCATCCATATAAAAAGCAGAACTATGATGACAAGTATAACCTTGACTATTATAAATTCACTCCAAGAGAATTGAGTAGTGGCTCGGCTACATCGCTTATTAGAAATGTTGTAAAGTTTGGTGGAAAAGAGGTATATTATCCTAATGTCAATGCTGATAAAGGCGAAGGTCTTGAAGATGTAGAGTTTTTACTTCAGTGGTTACTTGAAGGATATACCTGGTATGACATGAACACTTGGATAAGAAAATCATTATGTTGGAATGACAGTACAATATGGAAAAGCAGAGAAGCAGACCATAACCTATTGTTACACAACCTTGATATGGTGTGTGAAAAATACGGTAAGTATGGACTTCACAGAGATATAAACGGTAAAGTGACTTGGTCTGAGTTCAACAATAACTATAATCATTCACTCAAAACAATCTATGTTAAGCGTACAATTCCAATACAGTATGATGAAAGCACGACACCAAGGGTAAAGAAACCTATGGCTATGACATTATTTTGAGTTGACAAACCTTTAAGAATACTGTATAATATTTGTGTAAGCAAATATGAAAGGATATAAAATGTACGAGAGAACAAAACACCCTTTTGACTTGTATTTTGCAAGTGAAGATGATAGAAAGAACATTGATTGGTTTTATGATAATGATTATCCACTACTGTATAGTCAGGTTAACAACAGAACATGGCTCAATTCAAGTAGGTTCAAGTCACAGACAAAAGGCAAGCTGTTACTTGATAGCGGAGCCCATTCTGCTCATACAAAAGGAATACAGCTTGATGTAGATGAATATATCAACTATGCAAATGAACATATAGATACAGTTACGTTATATGTTCAGGTCGACCATATACCAGGTAAATATCGTATGCCGAAAACGGCGAAGGATTGGCTTGAGTCTCCTGCATTAAGTTGGGAAAACTATTGCTATATGAGAGAGCGTTCGGCTGACCCTAACAAGCTTGTTCCTGTATTTCATCAAGGCGAAGATTTTAAGTGGCTCAAGAATATGTGCGATGCACGTTTTGATGGAGAACCTATTCAGTATATTGGATTGTCACCAAGAGGTGATGTATCATTACAAGCGAAGTATGATTTCTGTGCTGAATGTTTTGGTATCATTGAAGAGAGTACAAATCCGAATGTGAAAACACACGCTTTTGGAGCTACTTCACTTGATATGTTGGAGCGATTACCATTTACATCTGCTGATAGTACAACCTGTAATATGGTGTGTGCGTTCGGTCAAGTTTGGGTACCTGCTACATTGTTTGGTAACAATGATACAGTAGGAGTTAAACTTGGGATAAGTAATCAGAACAAGTCACACGAAACTTCAACACAGGTATATTGGAGACAGCCGAAAAAAGTTCAAGACCGACTGAAAGAATATTTTGATAGTATAGGTACATCAGTAGAGTTATTAGCTGATAGCTATTCAGAACGAAACCGTGTATCAGCTATATTCTGTCATAATTGGGCTATGAACTATGAGTATAAAGGCAGACGAAGTTTTATAGGTAAGCGACCATTATTTTGACTTGACAAATTGTTAAGATTGAAATATAATAATAATTGGTTTCATTGACAGTGCTACCTCGTTTCGTGAATAGACAATCGGTGCGGTCATACGATAATTCCTCGTGCCGATTGTCACCAAAGGAATGTAGTTCAATGGTAGAGCAATGGTCTCCAACACCATGTATCAAGGTTCAAATCCTTGCGTTCCTGTTTACAATGCCCTGTCGCCAAGAGGTAAGGCACAGCATTTTGACTGCTGTACACGTGGGTTCAATTCCCACCAGGGTAGCTATGGGCTTAGTTCATTTCCCAAATAATTACAACATAAGGAGGACAATTAAATGAACACAAAAGAAAGAACTCAGCAACTTACCATTATGGCTATGAGCGTAGCACTTAACCTTGTAGCAAGCAAACTTGCAGGAGCATTGAGCTTGCCAGTGTTTATGGATGCATTAGGAACAGTATTCTGTTCGATACTGCTAGGTCCAATTCAAGGGCTTATTACAGCTATCACATTTGCATTTGTAGGATTTGCACTGGGAGATCCATTTGAATTGTATCTCTGTCATTCAGCGATTATAGTTGCAATCATCACAGGGCTATTTTTTCACGGTCACACGGTATCAAAAATATCAGTATGGTGGAAAACACTAATCGCTTCAATACCTGGCTCACTTATTACAGCTTGGATAATTTCTACATTTTTTGGTGGTTTCACAACAAGTAATTCATCTAACATACTGATAGCTTTAATGCGACATATTGGAATGTCAACATTTCAGGCAGCTTTAATAATGCAGATAGCACAGGATTATTTGGATAGAATTGTATGTGTACTTCTCACATTTGTAGTGATTGCACATCTTCCGAATAGTATCAAAGGGCTTAAGATGCAAAAGAATAGTTGGTCAAAAAAACCTGCAAAAAGTTATTAAATAACTATTGCAAAACAACTTAGATTGATGTATAATATTTGATGTAGCAAGTATTATACATCAATTTTTTATTCACGGAGGTTAATGAATGGAAGTAAAATTAAAAACCAAAGAGCTACAGTCAATGGTAACTGAGGCAATCGAGTGTGTGAGTAATAATAAGCTCATCCCGCTTACAAGTCTGATGAATGTCAAAGTTAAGGACAACAAACTGACACTTACCGCAACAGATGCCACCAATTATTTCTATATAATGCGTGACAAGGTTATGTGTGATGACTTTGAGGTAAGCGTGTTCGCTGACTTATTCACAAAGCTTATTCAGAAAACAACATCAGAAGATGTATCACTTGTCATTGAGAATGGTGCAATGACAGTTAAGGGTAATGGTTCATATACAATGGAGTTACCCCTTGATGAAAACGGTCAGGTAATTCACTTTCCAAAGAAGCTCGATGAACCAATCAATCTTCCACAGATAACAACACTGAAGAGGTCAACGGTTAAGAACATACTTGCAGTAAACCGTAGTTCACTTGCACAGACCATTGAAGTTCCAGCACTTACTGAATACTATTGTGGTGAGGAAGTAATTACAGGTGACCATTATAAGGTATGTTCAACGGCAATCAAGGTATTTGATGAGCCAAAGCTGATAAGTAGTACACAGATGGACTTACTCGGTGTAGTATCAGATGAAAACATTACAGTGTCAGATGGTGGTAGCTATCTTCTGTTTGAAACTGAGCATGAGATGCTTTATGCACCAAATGAAGTAAGTGCAGATACATTCCCGATTGACGCAATCAAGTCACTTCTGTCAACCGAATTTGATTCTAAATGTACAGTGAACAAAAAGACGGTACTCAATGTACTGGATCGCCTGTCACTGTTCGTATCACCATATGATAAGAAAGGCATTTACCTTACATTTACCAGGGATGGGCTGATGATTGGAAATAAGAAATCAAGTGGTTCAGAGCTTGTGCCATATTCAGCAAGCGAGAACTTCAAGGATTTTGTGGCACTCATTGATATTGAGATGCTCAAGAGTCAGGTAAATACAATAGCCGAGGATGACTTAACAATCAAGTATGGTAGTGATATTGCCATTGAAATTGTTGAAAACAATATTACAGAAATCATAGCACTTGCTAAAGATACGGAGGAATAATAAATGAAGACAATATTTATTTCACAGCCAATGCGTGGTAAGACAGATGATGAAATTAAGCTGGAGCGTCAGAGAATTGTAGACACTTGTATTCATGAGTACGGTAATGATATAGAGATTATTGACAGCTTTTTTGAGAGGAGCCCTCACGATGCAAATCCAGCCTGGTTCCTTGGTAAGTCAATCGAACTACTGTCAACCGCAGACGCAGTCTACTTCGCTGATGGTTGGGAAAATGCTAGAGGTTGCCGAATTGAGCATCAGATAGCGGTAAATTATGGCATTAGAATCATCCATGACGGTTATGATGTAACTCCTAATAGAGGTTAAATATGAGAAGTAAAGCACTACTAAATATAATAAATATGGTAGATGCGGCTAATGAGGAACTGCCTGTTGAACAGCAGTTCCTCAATGACTTGCGTGCCAGTATCGAGAAGCAAGATGAAAAGAATGCAAGAAAGCCGTCTCAATCATATAAACCATCTTCAATGCACTGTATCAGGAATATGTATTTTCAAGTGACAGGAGCTGAACAGAAAGGTGAGAGAGCTTCAAGTGAACTTGTAGGAATATGTGAAAGTGGTACTGATAGACATGAACGTATTCAGCAAGCAGTTACAGATATGAAAGATACAGGTATTGATTGTGAGTATGTCAATGTAGCTGATTATGTCAAGGCACACAATTTAGACTATTTACAGGTAGTTAAACAAAGTGGTTATGAGACTAAGTTGTTTTATCCTGACTTGAATATGTCATTCTTGTGTGATGGTATCATTCGTTATAAGGGCAAATACTACATACTGGAAATTAAAACTGAAACAAGTAATAAGTTTTGGGACCAGAAAGGAGTAATGCCAGAGCACTATTTACAAGGTACAGCATATTCAGTAGCATTTGGAATTAACCAAGTTCTGTTTCTGTATGAGTGCAGAGATAATTGTGCCAAGAAAGCATATATGTTTAATGTCACAGATGAAATGAAACAGGATTTGGTCGGTAAAATCAATGAGTGTGATGGGTATGTAGAGCGTCACATAGCACCACCAAAACCAGAGGATATTACCAAAAAGGCATGTGCCTATTGTGGCTATGCTGATTTGTGTAAGTCAATAGGAGCATGATATGTCAGATGGAGTAAACCGTGGTAAACAGTTTGAAGCTCAGATAAAGAAAGCATTTTTGGAAGTACCAGAAACAAGTGTTTGCCGATTACAGGACACAATGAATGGATTTAGAGGTAGTGCAAACATTTGTGACTTTATAGTCTATCACTATCCTGTACAGCTTTTCATCGAATGTAAATCTTGTCATGGTAATAGACTTCCACTGTCTAACATATCAAATACACAATGGCGAGGTCTTTTGGATCAAAATAAAATCAAAGGTGTTCGTGCAGGTTATATGATATGGTGGATTGATAAAGACGTTACCATGTTCATACCTGCTAGTGCTATGCAAATGTATGAGGATGATGGTAACAAGAGCGTTCCATATAAAAATTTTCCATATTCAAGCTACATCATACCCGGTAAAAAGCGACAGATACTTTATGATTATGATATGACCGAGTTTTTGGAGGTAATGTGCAATGTGCATGAGTGAAGAAAAATCGGGTACTGATGAAGAACTAAAGAAAAAGATAGCTGATATTCGTGAAAGGGTAGAACATAATAGTAGCGAAATACAAGAGATAGTTGACAGCATTGTAGAGCCTTATGTGAAAGACCTTGACAACTATGTTGACTTTATCAAAGATGTACTGAAAGATGGTGAAAATCCACCAACAGCTCAAGAGCTTGATGACTTTTGTATGAACTTATCAGTCTACATTTATTATGCTTCAGGTATGCAAGAGCAACTTGGTATCAAAGATGACATTGCAAGAGCAGTATACAAAGAGATGTATCATTCAAGTCGTGACAGCATTGATAAAGGAACCGTGGCTGATAAAGATAGTTTAGCTGAATTGGCTTCACAGGAAGAAGCATTGATAAGTGCTGCCTATAAGAGAGCATACAATACAGTAAAAGCAAAAGTATCAGCTGCCCAAGAGATAATGGGTAGTGTGAAGAAGATAATTTCACGTAGAATGGCTGAAACAGAATTAACGAGGATATCACAATGACATTAGTAGAGTGCAATATTATTCGACAGGAATGTAGATATATAGACAACTTGATAAAAGATAAGTCAGAACCATATGTATCAGTGGTTCGTAAGAGTACACAAGAAATTCGTCAATGGTGTGACGAGATTGAAGATACATTTGCTGACGCTGATGAAGAGACAAAGGAGATGAGGAGTTGATGTATGTAAATCCATTTTGGTTTGGGTTCGTAGTCGGCGGTATTACTTGGATCGCCGGATTCATTTTTATTCTGTGGCTTGCGACAAGGAGAAAGTGATATGAGTAAGTTGGATGCTTTAGTGACAAAAATCAATAGAGATTGGAAAGAGGATATTGCTGCTCGGGGTATTCATCGTATCGCTACAGAGAAGATACCGTTTACAAGTGCAAGGCTCAATTATATGACTTATGGTGGTTTACCAAGAGGGAGACTAATTGAGTTTGCCGGAGAAGAGGGCGGTGGCAAAACCACAACGGCTTTAGATGTATGTAAAAATGCACAGCAGATATTTCAGAAAGAGTATGAAGATGAGTTGTCTAACACAACTGATAAGACTCGCCAAAAATATCTTGAAAGCCGAGGACCTAAGCAAGTTGTGTATGCCGATTGTGAGAATACACTTGATGAAGATTGGGCTGAAAAGCTTGGTGTAGATGTAGACAGTATGTATATACTGAAACCACAGACGCAGGCAGCAGAGGACATATTTGAAATGCTACTGGAGATGATTGACACCGATGAAGTTGGTCTTGTAATCATAGATTCATTAGGTGTTATGATGTCCAAACAAGCATATGAAAAAGATATGACTGAAAAGACCTATGGTGGCATAGCAATGGCACTTACCCTATTCAGTAAGAAAGCTGTATTAGCTTGCAAGAAGTATGACTGTACCGTAATTGGTATAAACCAGATACGAGAGAATATGAACAGTATGTACGGTGGAGTAGTTACTACAGGTGGTAGGGGGTGGAAGCATAATTGTTCTCAAAGGTTCATGTTCAGTAAAGGTGACTTTGTAGATGACAAAGGTGATACACTAAAGAAATCATGTGATGAACCTATGGGAAATAAAGTAATGGTTTCCATTGTCAAAAACAAAGTTGATAAGCCAGACCGCCGAACTGGATATTATACATTGATGTATGACTATGGTATAGATGAAGTCATTGATTTAGTTGATACCGCAATCAAAGATGGAATAATCAATAAAGCTGGAGCATGGTTTACATTTGTAGATCCAGAAACAGGTGAAATTGTTACTGATGATGAAGGTAAAGAAATAAAAATACAAGGTCAAGCAAGTGTTATTCAGTTTGTACGAGACAATGAAGAAATGCGAACTGAACTTGATGAACAGGTACGAAAGTTTTAGAGGTTGTAGCACTCAGAAATGAGTGCTACTTTTTTCTTCAAAAACTTTTGAAAAAACAGTTGACAAACCCATAAGATTGTTATACAATAATAAATGTAAACGAAGTGTTGCTCATTTAATACGAAAGCGAGGTATCACTATGAACGATGAACACACATGGGATTTGTCGGCAAAGTTCGATAAAGCAAAGAGCTTTTATGGTAAAGCGGTTGTTGAGGAGGATGATGACAAGCTGACACTTTACAGCTACAAGTCGAAAGTATGCGAAATCAACAAGAGAGCGTGCAAGTCATCAGATGATGATGCAAGAGATTGTGTGACGATATTTACACCGTATATGTATGATTCTGCTACAACCGTGCGTCACATCAAAGAGTTTTTGAAACAGTATGGATTTAAAGCTGAAACCAAAAATCAGATATTCAGCGATTACAAGTTAGTAGTTTTTGAAACAGTATGGATTTAAAGCTGAAACCAAAAATCAGATATTCAGCGATTACAAGTTAGTTTAAGGAGGAATTATGGCATTAGTAAAAGTACCAGAGAAACAGGCAAAGAGAATGTTATTCGAGTTTGTGAATAACCAGGATATGGCATTTGAGGGAATTGACCTTGAACATATCTCAAAAATTCAGCTTCATAAGAACTTAAAGGATTGGGAAGAGAAGTTCAGGAAAGCCGGGTATGACCAGAAGCATTTCATGGTGTATTACACCACAGGGAAGGTTATGAATGAGGTATTTAATTGGACTGGAGATAATGCGTACCCTGATGACTTTACGGTACTCATTGTACCAAATTTTCATAATCCTGCTGTAAAGTATGAGTACAATAAGCAGGTTGATAATCCACACTTTTGCAGATGGTTCAGTGATATATTCTTCAGTAATTGCATAAAGCAGTCCGCAGAATATGACCTTGAGTTATTAAAGGAGGCTGGCTTTGACGACAAGTATGACGTTGAGCCTGACTTTGACTGATGAATAAAAATAGCACTAGATATTTCAGTACAAAACAAGAGAAGCACGTTGCAAAAAAGTTGGGTGGTAAGCGTACACCCAACTCTGGTGCAACAAGTACTTTACATTCTATTAGATACCATATATAATTACATTAAAGGAGCGTGATTATATGATAGGTGTTTATATGATAAGAAACAAGATTAATGGTAAATATTATGTGGGTAGTTCTATTGACATTAAAAGTCGTTGGAAACAGCATATAAAAGCTTTGGATAGTAATACTCATAATAATTTACATTTGCAAAATGCTTGGAATAAATATGGCAAGGCTAATTTTGAATTTCTTATTTTAGAAGAGGATAATTTACAGGATTTACGAAATAGAGAAACTTATTATATTAAAAAATTAAATTGTGTTGAAAAGGGATATAATTTAATAGATAATGCTAATTTTGGTTTAGGCGTTAAAGCATCACCTCAAGTACGAAAAAAGATAAGTGAGGCTTGTTCTGGTATTCGAAATGGTAACTATGGCAGAAAACGAACTAAAGAAGAAATACAAAAAATACGAGATAATCGTTGGGGCAAGGATTATGTATGTAAACAACGAACACCGATACGAAAAACTCCAGAAGAGTTAGCCAAATCTCGAAAAATTGCAGGTGAAAAAATACGAAAATCAAAATTAGGTACACACCTTTCAGATTCTACAAAACAAAAATTAAGCGAATATAGAAAAGGTAAAAAGTGGTCGCTCAAAATGCGACAGCATTTTTCTGAAACACGAAAAGGTGCGAATAATAGTAATTGTAAATTGACAAAAACTCAGGTATTAGAAATATACGAAAAGATGAATTCTGGTGTGAACTATAAGGAAGTTTGCAAGGAATATGGAATAAGTCAGTGTCAAGCGTATAAAATAAAAAGAAAGGAGCACTGGGTATTTAATGACTTGTAATAAAAATTCAACACGATATTTTAGTAGTAGGCAAGAGAAGAGCGTTGCTAAAGCACTAAAAGGCAAAGTTGTTGCTAATAGTGGAGCACCAATGTTTGTAGCCGGTGATGTAGAACTTGATGATTGGCTGATTGAATGTAAGACTTGTACAAAAGAAAAACAATCATTCAGTATCAAAAGAGAGTGGCTTGAAAAGAACGAAGAAGAAGCATTTGCAATGGGAAAGAGTCATTCAGCATTATGCTTTAATTTTGGAGAACCACATCATACCCAAAACTATTATATAGTGACTGAACAAGAGTTTAAGGAGTTGCTCAAGGAGGTTAATAAATGAGAATAAAGATACTAGAGGGTGGCTATGCACCAAAGAAGGCTTATTTTGATGACGCTGGAATGGATTTTTGTACACCAGATGATGTAGATATAAAAGCTGGAAGTTCTGTTATCGTTGACTTAAAAGTTCAGGTTCAGATACCGATTGGCTTTTTTGGTAAAATGGAAAGTAAAAGTGGGCTTATGTTCAAGCATCATATAGTTTGTCCAGGTGGTGTGATTGATAGCTCATATAGGGGTAATGTTAGGGTTGTACTGGAAAATCATGGTGATACTGACTATCATTTTAATCGGGGTGATAAAGTAGTACAGATGATAATACAGCCATGTTTATTACCTTCAATAGATATTGTTGATGATTTGGACGAGTCCACAAGTGGCAGAAATACTAATGCTTATGGTAGTAGTGGTCGCTAATGAGGAGGTAGCTTATGCCGAAGCTGAAAAATTCACAAACAAAGAGGGTGCTTGAATATATGTCAAAAGGTAATACGTTGACAAGTAAGCAAGCATTTGATAAATGGGGTATCACTCGTTTATCAGCAATCATATTTAATTTGCGTAAAGATGGATATGATATATCAATGACAACCGATAAGGGGTACAATCGGTACGGCGAAGCAGCACATTGGGGAGTGTATAAGCTAAAAAGTTAAAATACCAGAAAGGTGATAATATGAAACGAATGTGGATTGACACAGACGGTGGCTCAGATGATTTTGTGGCTATTGCTATGGCAATAGCCTCACCAAGTATATTGGTAGATGGTATATCATGTGTTGACGGTAATGTAGACTTGAAACAATGTTGGAGTAATGTACAGCTTGTATTGAAGGGATTTGAGCATAGGGTTGTATCAAATATTAGGTGTGTTGCAGGGGCTACTGAACCGATTGTAAGAAAGTCTTATAGGGCTTATGAAACTCATGGTAATGATGGCTTATCTGGATATAATAAGTATTGTGCATATGGCGATAGCTATTATCCAAACCTTGCTTTAACCATTGATAGGATTGCAGAATTCGTGGATACAAATAAATATGCTACTATAGTGTGCTTAGGTCCTCTAACAAATATTGCATATGCTTGTAAGTTGTATCCCGATATTATGAAGCGTGCAGATATATGGGCAATGGCAACCGCAGGGAAGGGTGAAGGTAATGTTACACCAGTTGCAGAATTTAATGTATGGCAAGATGCAGAAGCTGTTAAAATAGTGTTGAACACTTGTGAAGATGTACATTTTATTGGTTGGGATATGTGCTTAGATGCTATGTTTACAGCCGAGGATATAAAAGAGATTTACAATAGTGGCATAGCAGGAAAGACATTTATGGCTATAAATGAAACGCTTATTAAACTGAATGAGGATAGGTTCGGTAGCCGTTGTCTTGATTTTGCTGACCCTATTGCGATGGCAATAGCACTTAATCCCGAATTTTGTGGAGCGTCATTTGAGCAGTATGGGTGCTGTGTATGCCTTTCAAATTATGCAGATTGTTATGGTGGTATCAATTTAGACGTCAATGGTTATTTTGATTATAAACAGAAAGCATATTGGGTTACTAAAATTGACAAAGATGCTACAAAGCTGTATTTCAGAACATTGATAGCTGTACTGAATAATATGTGGCACCCAATATTTGATGTTGACAAATAGCTTAGATTATAGTATAATGTTTATATCAAAGTAAAGTAAAGGAGAACCAAATGGAAACATTAGCAATTAAGTATCGTCCACATACATTTGATGATGTGACTGAACAAGGTTCAGTTAAAACGATACTTGAAAATCAGATTGAGTCTAACACAATCAAGCATGGTTATCTGTTTTGCGGTGGTGCGGGCACAGGTAAAACAACTTGTGCTAGAATATTCGCAAATGAGATAAACAATGGTGAAGGAGGACCAATCGAATTAGATGCAGCCTCAAATAATTCAGTTGATGACATTCGTAGACTGACAACTGATGCCGAGACTAGGTCACTGTATTCAGAGTACAAAGTATTTATTCTTGATGAAGTACACGCCCTAAGTAACCAGGCGTGGCAAGCAATGCTGAAAACACTTGAGGAACCACCTGCTAAAGCAATATTCATTTTCTGTACAACTAACCCTGAAAAAATTCCTGCAACAATACTGTCAAGGGTACAGCGATATAATTTTCAGAGAATATCACAAAAAGGTGTACTTGAAAGACTTGAATACATTGTTGATAAAGAGGGTATTGATTGTCCATCAATCGAACCATTGAAGTATATAGCGAAGATTGCCGATGGTGGTATGAGAGACGCTATCACATTGTTAGATAAGTGTACATCATACAGTAACACTATAACGATGAATACCGTTGTAGAAGCACTTGGAGTGGCGGACTATGATACAATGTTTGCACTTGTCAAAGCATTAGTCAAAGACACAAGTGGTGGTGGGGAGAAGTCAGTCGAAATTATTAACAAGGTGTATGCTGATGGCAAGGACATAAAGGTATTCATTAAAGATTTCTTTGAGTTTGTACTTGACATGAATATCTTTTCAGTAACAAGAAATTTTGATTATGTCAAAATACCAAACAAATGGGAAGATGTACTTGCTTCATATTTTGATAATACTCGTACTGTAAACGATCTGATTGATTTACTGAATGACCTTGTAAAGCTCAATGCTTCAATCAAATGGGAACAGAACGCAAAGGCAGTTGTTATTGCTGATTTTATTCTATTTATTGAGTCATCATTGAGAGAATATGGAAAGGGTAAAGAGTAATGATAGGACAAGAGAGAAACATCGAGTGGCTAAATACGGCTGTTAAGAATGATAAGGTGCCAAAGTCCATTGTCATTATAGGTCCAAAGGGTAGTGGTAAACGTACAATGGCAAAATTTATAGCACAGAAGCTGAATTGTGTGTATGCACCATCAGATATAAAAGTTGATGCTGTAAGACAGGTAGTTGATACGGCATATAAAACAGCAGACAAAGTGCTGTATTGTTTTGAAAATGCTGATAATATGAAGAATGCAGCGAAGAATGCCTTGCTCAAAGTTACCGAAGAGGCCCCGACTTATGCTTGGTTTGTGATGACATTGATGGATGACAGTACATTACTTCCTACAATAAAAAGTAGGAGTTTTGTGATGAATATGCAACCATATACAGCGGAAGATAAGGGGCTGATATTAAGTTCACTCGATACAGAGCATAAGCTGACACCAGAACAACAGTCATACTTTATTGAGATGGCAAATACACCATATGAATTACAGAAGTTATTTGAATATGGTCAAGACTTTCTCGACTATGTTGAAATGGTAGCTGACAATATATCAGTGGTAGAGAGTGCAAATGCTTTTAAGTCCGGAAATAAGTTGGCACTTAAAAGTAATGATGAAGGTTATGATTTAAGCCTGTTTATGCTTGCATTTGTTCAGCTCTGTATAAAGCGAATAACTGAAGGTAAGAGTCCGATAAAGTATGCAAGCGGTGTTCCGTGTACCAACTGGGCATACCGTGATTCAATGAAGTTAGGTGTGAATAAACAACAGCTTTTTGATTGGTGGGTATTCAAGTTAAGGAGTGTGTGGTATGACTTTGATTGACTTGAAGGAAGATATCATACATAAGCGACTGAAAAACTTCTATATATTCACAGGAACCGAAATTGGTATAATGAATATATATCTGAAGCAAATGAGCAGAGTGTATGGTATGCCGATAACAAGGGCAAATAGTGTAGCTGATATTTACGGCTCTTGCACAACACGGTCATTGTTCGGAGCGTCAAAGCACTTTTATGTTATCAGAGATGATACTGATTTTACAAAGCAAGAAAAAGCATATACTACAATAGCCAAAGACATTGAGAACAATGTTATAGTGCTATTGTATGAAAAGCTAGATAGTAGATTGAAATTCGGTAAATACTTCAAAGATGTTACGGTCAATTATGAACCATTGGACACAAATGTACTTGTTAGGTACATTCAGAAAGCGTGTCCTGGCTTGACAAGTGAACAGTCAAAATATATAGTTGAAGTGTGCGAACATAGATATGATGAATGTATGCTTGAAGCAGACAAAGTTAATCAGTATGCAGAGGCAACTGACACAACTACTGATAAAGCATTTGAGAAGTTGGTAACAGATGGTAGTATATATCAGCCCGAAAATGTATCAGTATTTCAGTTTGTGGAAGCTGTATTATCATTAAATGTAGATACAGCTTTTGATATGGAGCGAACATTACGAGAGAATGGTACACCGAGTATCACGATATTAGGAACACTATACAACAGTATGAAGGCAGTAATGCTCATACAATGCTGTGATAAAGGTGAGAATATCAGTGAAGTAACAGGACTTGATAAAGGAGCTATATACTATAACAAAAAGTATGTGGGCAAATTTGACACAGAGTTTTTAGTCTGGTGTGTACAAGAGGTACAGCGGTTAGTATTAGGAGTTAAAAATGGTCAGATTGATGATTGCTATGCTACACGGTTTGCACTAACTGAAATTTTATAAATATCGGCTTATATTCGACTTGTAAGCACGTTTTGAACTGTCAACGTATAAACTATCATGTAATTGTTAAAAACGTCATACAAGCCGATTATAAAGCAGTAAGCGAAAGGATAAAATGAAACTATACGAGCGATGTATCAGGTGTGGACGCAAGCTGAAAAATGAAGAGTCAAAGGAACTAGGGTTCGGTAAAGTGTGTTGGGAGAAGTGGAATGCAGAAATAAATGCAAAGCCACTTTTTGATACAGGTGTAATGAAAGGAGGATACGAAGTCAGTGGACCGAATAAAGAACAAAAAGAAGATAATTCACATTGATGACGAGTGGATACAACAGCAAATTGATGAATGTGAAGAAAAGAATCTCAATGGTCAAACATATAATTATCCGATTGAGAATGATTCCACATATCAAGTGGTTGTTGGAGTTAAGAGATTATGACTGACGAAGATTTCATCAATATGGGAAGGAATTATTCTGGTGGCAAACAATAATAACAATATGATATACAAGTTGCAGTTGGCATTGAATAGAAAAGGTTATCAGGTATTAGTAAACCGAACACAATTCTATTCTGAACAGCAACAGCGTCCTGTGACAAAGTATGTATGTTCTCAGTCACGACCGAATTTGATGACTGGAAAAAACAAGCACGTTACTCTGTTTGAAGCGTTCAGTACAATACAGATGGTACTGTTCCTTAGGAATTTATGGTTTATGGTGAATAAGAGAGAGATACCACAAACAAACCATATCAAAGGTGCTGACAAGTTTGAAAAAGCTTGGGCTGAGGCACGAGATACAATCAAGAATGATAAAGAATTTTGGGAAGTACCAAAATTGTCCAACGAAATTCGTGAAGCTCAAAAAGCGAAGAAGGACAGAACTGTCTAATAAAAAATTGTCTAACTAAATAATTCTCTATAATGAAAGGAGTCTATATTATGAGATATGTAGCAAATGATGGAAAGGTTTTTGACCGTGAGGAAGACTGCACTGCATACGAGCATAGCCTAGAAGGTAAGGAAACAGCACGCAAGCTGTCACCCCAGGAAGCACTAGATGAACTAAGAAGAGAAGAAATTAAGAGACTTGAGAAGCGTGCCATTGAAGCCGCTCTCCGGTATGATGAAGTTCATAAGAAATTTCAGTCTGAACTTGTTAAGTATGTTAAAGACACAGATGACTGTGAGTTTGGAGCTCATATATTAGATGACTTTATGAGTAAGGCATACAGCGAGGAAACACCTGATATAGTAGCTTTCCTTCGGATTGCTTCTGAGCTTTTAACTAAGAAATTACATATATAATTATACGCACGCACGAAGCGACCAGGCTACCTAGGTCGCTTTTTTGTGTGTAAAAATTTCTTGTAAAAAGTTGTTGACAAGCTGTAAAGATTGTTATATAATCATAATCGTAAACAAAAAACAACCAAGCACAAATGGAGGTGCAATATGGTTTGGAATGTACTTTCAAACTGGAACGGTGCCGTTGAGATAGACGGTACTCGCTATGCCAGTGTTTCAGAGATACCGAGAGATTTAGCTCTTTATGACGGTATGAACATTTTACTGAAGAGTTCAACCGAAGCGGAGAGAACGTCAAGAGATAGCGTAGACGAGCAGATATATCATATTAAAGTGAAACCATACATGACAAAGAAAGCTACTCCAGGTTTTGATTTTATGGCAAAGTGGAACAATGATGTTCCAATGCCATTGGTAGAAATGGTAGGAACCAAAGTTAAAGAAACAAGAGGCATGGTATATATGAAGCTCCATGCTGATACACGATTTCAGACAGTACAATGCTGTATGAAATGTGGACGACCAATAACAAATCCTGTATCACAGTTTTTCGGTATGGGACCAGAATGCGGGGGTCATAACTATGTCAATCCATTCAATTCAGATGAAGAGTTGAAGGAAGCCGTTGATAAATACAAACGGGAAGTCCTCAGTAAAATTGAGTGGAGTGGCTGGGTAATCAAGTCAGCAATCGTAGAGGAAGAAATATTAAAAGTTTCTTCAAAAAGTGCTTGACAACCTAATGATTGTATGATAATATTTATATGTAAACAAAAACAACGGGGCTACGAAAGTAGCTCCACCAGTTAGCTAAAGGAGGCTAAACAATGTACGATTTTGGATATGGTACACAGTACCAGAGAGTAGACAAGCGTATAGCAAGAAAGCTGTATAACGAGGGCAGGGATATTTATGTAGTTCCCAACAAAGTTAGGATTGATAATAGTTGGGGCTTAACAGTTGATATTCAGAAAGACTATGAAGCAAATCAGGGATATACATTCGACCAGATTATAAATGAGTTCATATTCTATAATTGTGGTTATGCTGAAACTGGACGTTATCCTGCATATTATATAAAGGAGGGAGAAGAATGATTACATTAGCTGATGGCACACAGGAATGGGTGTCAAATAAAGAAGAAATGCTCCGGCTTGTCGAAGACAAGTTGGGGTATGAAGCTAAAGAGCTGTTATCAGATATGTTTGATGATATTAGAGGCGATGGTTGGGCTGAAATGGAGCAGACTATCAATGAATATTATCAGACACAGCTTCACGATGCAGTTGACAGCTTAGATGAGATTACTGATGAATTTCAGGAGATATTATCAGCAGATCGAATGAATAGGAAGAGGTTGAATGAGCAAGTCCGTAGACTGAAATCAGTTAGGAATAAGATTTACAAGGAGCTGTAGAATTGTCTAACACATACGCACTATATGAAATATTCACTGGAAAAGAACTTGAAGTCGCTGAACTCATACAGAGAAGGCGACTTCAAATGTTAGTCCACTCTTGTATTTATTATAAGATGGACCAAAATATAATATCAGATGTTCAATGGAGTAGATGGGGCACTGAGCTTGCTGACTTGCAGAATAGATACCCAGAAATAAGTCAACAGGTTGGATGGGCAGAAGCATTTGAAGGCTGGGATGGTAGTTCCGGAGCATTTTTACCATTAAATGACCCTTGGGTTGTGAATAAAGCACAACAGCTCCTTCACCATCAAGAAAATACTTATCATGTAAATAAGACAGTAAAGAAAACTACATCAGTAGTAAAACCTAGAGCTCATGCATTGTTTTGAAATTTCTTCAAAAACTTCAAAAAAGCTATTGACAAGCTGTAAAGATTATTATATAATAAATAGCGTAAACAAAAACAAGCAAGTCGACCAGTAGGTTCGGCAATGGCACAAAGCCAAAGGAGGCAATTATGTTAAGTGATTATGAAGAAGCTGAACTTGTAAGAGAACTTCGCGGAATGCGTAGTATGTTACAGATGTGCAATGAAACAGTTCATTCAGGAACTGACGCAGAGATTAAAGCCAACTATGTTGACTGGAAGTCACGTTATGGAATTTCACCATATTTTTATGATGAGAGCGTTTCAAGTTTGAGACGTGATTCATACGCACGAAAGAGTGGTGCGGGTCAGGCAGCAATCAGTATGGGACTGAAGTACGTAGAGAAAATGTTGTTGATTATCAAAAATAAGGAGGACAATAACAATGACTAATGCAGAAATACTGGACACAGAATGTGCATTGCACAATGTTACAGAAGCCGTTGATACATTCGCAGGGTGGAAACGCAAGGGATACAGCGTGAAGAAGGGAGAGCACGCTGTATTCAAAACATCAATATGGAAGCCGAGCAAACAGAGAAAGGAGGAGGACTCAACCGAAGAGACTGATGATAAGAAGCCGTATGCTAGAATGTATATGGTAAAGGCAGCTTTCTTTACAGCTTCACAGGTTGAGCCAATCGAAGATGCAGATAAGAGAAACTCATAATGCTATAAAGCAATTTCAGAAGGAGATATATGAAGCCGAAGACTGGGATACAGTTCAGAAGCTTTACAGACAGTGCAGGATGTGGGTGCGTGGGCAGGTGAGTTATGCTCACGCACTCACCAAAGAGCAGGGGTGGTATGTAAACAAGAAGATGAACGCAACTAGAAAAGAAGTATTAGCAAAGTGGCGAGAGAGTCACAAAAAGGAGTATAGTTATGGACGCAAGGAACAGAGTTGTAAGAATACTAATGCACAGAGACGGACTTACAGAGGAAGAAGCGGTAAGTTTGGTGGAGGATACAGCTTCAGAAATATATGATGCTATCGAGGGTACAAGTTGTATGGACCCTGATGAAATAATGATGGAAGAGTTGGGTCTGGAGCCAGACTATATATTCGATATACTGTGAGGTGATAATATGTTAGTGACATTCAGAGGTTTAATACCATGTAAAATGGAGGAAATGAGGAAACATTTTGGAATGTGTGTACTGAATTATCAGCACTCACTCCAGGATGATGGCACATATGATATGTGTGTGGATGTCGAAGAAATTCGAGATAAGTATTATGGTACGAATAAGCAGGTACTTACCTTCATAGCCAATTATGACAGCGTATCATTGTTGAGGGTGGACTATGACCACATAGAAATTACAATCTAATAAATTTTTTGTTAAATATTGTTGACAACTTTATAAGATTGCACTATAATAAATAGTGTAATGAAAAACAATTAGTAACTAGCACATATGGAGGTGCAATCTTATGAAAAACAAGTTAAAGTTCAACGACAAGACAATCGTAGTATTCAGTTATGTGGACGATGTCACACCAGTCCACACTGCCACAATCAATGTGTTAATGCACAGAATGTACTTCAATCCTGGTACAGAATCATTTTTCAACGGAGTTGTCGATGGTGTGGAACAAGTCAAGTTTGATATTGGCACTGGAAAAAATCCTGGCAAGTATCGTGGTAAATTTCTTACAGCCATTGACTTCACAGATGACGAGTTACCGGTTATGCTTAGGCGGATAATTTGCTGACTGATAAACATTGGGCGGCTTAAAAACCGCCCTCGTATTTGTTTTACGAAAGGAGTTAATTTTGAAGAGAAACGAACAGTTATCTAATTACGAGCGTGCGTGGAGAAAACACAAAAAAGAGGTAAGAGAGAAAAAGTTGATTAAGGCAGGAGTTGCTACAGCACTGATGATTGGTGTTGGGGCGTCTATATATTCAATAGCAGCTTTCTCTGCACCAGAGAAGCCACAGAGACAAGTTCCTGAACCCATCATGGTGACGAATACAGCTTATAAAGTGAAGCCGATAGAGGCGGTCTCTGTACCATATACAGCAACTA
>Ga0256407_10003632_pt1 | contig 27103 bp, 28 predicted proteins | sample RumenRJG_04DNA_FD_193489 | JGI IMG/M metagenome (GOLD analysis project Ga0256407, IMG submission 193489) | Bovine rumen microbial communities from Lethbridge, Alberta, Canada - RJG_04 | ecosystem: Host-associated > Mammals > Digestive system > Stomach > Rumen | place: Canada: Alberta... | reverse complement strand
GCTATAAGACTCCTGTAGAGAGCGTATACGCAATAGGCGACTGCATCGGAGGCATACAGCTGGCTCATACCGCATCGGCAGAGGGCCGCAACGCCGTAGCTCTGATCAACGGCTGCCAGGCTACCATCAACATGGGCACAGTTCCAAGCTGCATCTATACCGACCCTGAGATCGCTGTAGTCGGAATGACAGCTGATGAGGCCAAGGAGGCCGGTATCGAGGTAGTTACAAAGAAGTACCCTATGTCAGCAAACGGCAAGACCATCATCGCCGGACTCGACAGAGGCTTCGTAAAGCTGGTGGCAAGGGCAGACGACCACAGGATCATCGGAGCGCACCTCCTCTGCGGAAGAGCGTCCGACCTGATCGGTGAGCTCGCAGTAGCTATCGGCAGAGGCATGATGCTCGAGGAAGTAGCGAACATCATCCATCCGCATCCATCATTCGCAGAAGCAATCATGGAGGCTGCTCGCCTGTAGTTCATTAACTTTATAATATCTAAGAGGGCTTATATATCTTCGTCAGGCACGCTCTCGCTGAAATTCGGACGCAGCGGTTCTAAGCTCTGACTTCGCTGACGCTCGTCAATCGCTAAGTACCGGCGTCCTCGATTCACCTGCCAAAGATATATAAGCCCTCTTTTATAATTAAATTAAAAGCCCCGGAAATGAATCCGGGGCTCGCGTAATTTTTGGACTTACTAGTCGAAGTCGAATCTCAGATGCGGCTCTCTGGCTGCCTTTGTGTCGTCGAGTCTCAGTACCGGTGTGGTCTGCGGCGCCATCTGTACGCTCTCAGGAGCATTGAAGATGCGGTCGTAGATCTCGCGGAATGCTGTGATAGCCTCGTCGAGTGTCTCCTTCGTCTCTGTCTCTGTAGGCTCTATCATGAGGGCCTCGTGTACGATCAGAGGGAAGTAGATTGTAGGCGGATGGATGCCGTAGTCGAGGAGTGCCTTGGCTACGTCCAGAGCCGAAACGTGAGTCTTTCTGTAGATCGGATCGAGGCCGATTACGAACTCGTGCATGCATGTGGTGTCGAATGCGATCGGATAGATATCCTTCAGCTTCTCCTGCATGTAGTTGGCGTTCAGTACAGCGTTCTGGGCAAGTGTGTATACCTCTTTGCCGATTGTCAGCAGGTATGTGTAAGCCTTGACCATTACGATGAAGTTGCCGTAGAAGCCTGTCATGTTTCCGATGGACTTCTCAGCTCTCTCGTAATTCTCGCCGTCCTTGCATACGAGACCAGGCGCGAATGGTGCCAGGAAGTCTTTGTATGCGCATGGGCCGCTGCCCGGGCCTCCGCCGCCGTGAGGTGTAGCGAATGTCTTGTGCAGGTTCATGTGGATTACGTCGAATCCGATGTCTGCCGGACGTACGATACCGATTACGGCGTTGAGGTTGGCTCCGTCATAGTAGCAGAGTCCGCCGGCTTCATGGACGAGTCTTGTGATCTCCATGATGTTAGGGTCGAAGAGACCTACCGTGTTAGGGTTGGTCAGCATCAGGCCTGCTGTCTTAGGACCGAGGTGAGCCTTGAGGTCATCGATGTCTACCGTGCCGTTCTCGTTCGATTTGATAACGATGGTCTTGTAGCCGGCCATTGTTGCCGAAGCCGGGTTTGTGCCGTGAGCAGCGTCAGGTACGATGATCTCGTTACGCTCTGTATCGCCTCTGTCTGTGTGGTAAGCCTTGATCAGGAGAAGTCCGGTGAACTCACCGTGAGCTCCGGCTGCCGGCTGGAATGTGACTCCCGCCATGCCTGTGATCTCGCAGAGGAATTTCTCGAGATCGGCGATCAGCTCGTGCGCACCCTGTACGGTGTGTGCAGGCTGAAGAGGATGGAGCTTGTTGAAGCCAGGAAGCGCGGCCATCTTCTCATCGATCCTAGGGTTGTGCTTCATTGTGCAGGAGCCGAGAGGATAGAATCCGTCATTGACTCCGTGAGCTCTCTTAGCAAGAGCTGTGTAGTGTCTTCCCATCTCGTTCTCGGAGATCTCCGGGAGATGCGCCTTCTTCTCGCGAAGAGGAGCGTCAGGAAGCTTGCAAGGTACGTCGCATGCAGGGAAGATATCTTGTCCTCTGCCAGGAATGCTCTTCTCGAATATTAATTTCATATTAGAACACCTCCTTTGCAATAGCTATGACTTCATCGATATCTTCTTTGGTGTTCATCTCTGTGCAGCACCACAGGATGCAGTCTGTATCGCAGTCACCGTCGCAGCAGCCGCAGCAGAGCTTGAGTCCGCCGAGGATGCCCTTTTCTTCGAGAGCTGCGAGCAGCTTGTCAGCATCCGGGCATGTTGTTGCGAATTCGTTCCAGAACTCACCGCCGAAGCAGCGCTTCATGCCGATCTTCTCGAGCTCCTCAGCCATGTAGTGAGCCTTGGAGGAGCAGAGCGCGGCAACCTGCTCATAGCCTGCAGGGCCGATCGTCGAGAGATAGATGCCTGCTCTCAGAGCGCACCATGCCTCGTTGGAGCAGATGTTGGAGCTTGCCTTTTCGCGGCGGATGTGCTGCTCTCTGGCCTGAATGGTCAGAACGAAGCCTCTGTCGCCTCTTGTGTCTACAGTCTCACCGATGAGTCTGCCAGGGATGGCACGCATATTCTCCTGCTTTGTTGCAAGGAATCCGAGGTATGGACCGCCGAACTCGAGTCCGAGTCCGAGAGGCTGTCCCTCGCCTACTGCGATGTCAGCTCCTACCTCGCCAGGGCTCTTCAGAGCGCCGAGTGCGAGCGGGTGGCAGTACATGATGAACTTCGCTCCGCCGTCGTGTGTGATCTTGCAGAGCTCTTCAGCGTCCTCTACGATACCGTAGAAGTTAGGATACTGCATCAGGAAGCAGGCTGCAGCGTCATCTTCAGCGAGGGCCTTGGCAAGAGCCTCTTTGTCGGTCTGGCCGTCCTTTGTCGGAATGACTACTACCTTGCTGCCTCTTCCGAATGAATAAGTGTTGATTACTGTGAGGATCCTCTCATCGAGAGCTCCGGAGACATAGAATGTGCTGTGTCTTCTGTCTTTGCACATCCAGCATGCTTCAGCAGCAGCGGAAGCGCCGTCGTACATGGAAGCGTTTGCAATGTCCATGCCTGTGATCTCAGCGATCATTGTCTGGTATTCAAAGATCGACTGGAGGATTCCCTGGCTGATCTCAGCCTGATATGGTGTGTACGCCGTAACAAATTCCTCTTTGTTGGCGATCGCGTCAACTGCGGATGGTACATAGTGATTGTACGCGCCTGCTCCGCGGAAGATCGAACGGAAAATAACGTTCTTTGCTGCAAGTCCCTCAACCTTGCGGGCAACTTCGATCTCGCTCAGTCCGTCAGGAAGATCGAGCTCGCCTTTGACCTTGGCTTCTTCAGGGATCACTTTAAAGAGGTCGTCGAAATCCTTGTATCCGATCTCGTTGAGCATTTTCAGTTGCTCTTCCCTGGTGTTAGGAATAAAAGTGCCCAATTCAGTTCCTCCTTATTACCTGTGTCAGAATCTGCTTCAGATAGGTTGATTATCCTCTGTACTCATCGTACTCATCAGCTGTGAGAAGCTCTACTGTCTCGCTGACGTTTCCAACCTTGATGAACCATGCGCCGTAAGGATCGTTGTTGATCAGGGCAGCATCGTCAAGGATGTCTTCGTTGATCTCAAGAACAACTCCGGAAACCGGGGAGAAAACATCAGCTACAGCTTTTACGGACTCAACATCGCCGAAAGGCTCGCCTGCAACGACTTCATCGTCTACCTCAGGGAGGTTTACGAATACGAGGTCACCAAGCTCACTCTGAGCGTAATCAGTGATTCCTACATAAACATCGTCTCCGTCATAACGGATCCACTCGTCATCTCTGCTGTACTTAAGTTCTTTTGGGTCAATCATCGTTCTAATCTCCTTTTTATAATAAGTTGGATTTAATGATATTGGCTTATACTGATCCGCTTAATGCGGATAACTAACTTTTTTACCGGAGGAGCTCAGCCTCCGAACTTGATGTGAGGTGTCACGAAGTGACGGAGTCCTGACATCAAGATCAGAGGTTTTTACTTCTCTCTCTTGTAGAACGGGAGTCCTACCATCTCGCAGTCTACCATGCGGCCTCTTACGTCTACCTGGCAAGGAGCGCCGATCTCGCGGGCTTCGGATCTAACGATAGCCATTGCGTACGAGCTGCCGAGGTAAGGCAGGAATGTGCCGGATGTTGTGTGACCTACGATCTCGCCGTCTCTGTAAACGTCGAGGTGCTCTCTGAGGATGCCGCGGCCGGTAACCTTGAGGCCGACTCTTCTCTCCTTGAGAGGCTGGTCTGCTTCGAGAGCAGCCTTGCCGATGAAGTCAGGCTTGTTCATCTTTACAGCGAAGCCGAGACCTGCTGTTCTAGGGCTGATCTCATCAGTGAGCTCGTGGCCGTAAAGAGGCATAGCTGCTTCCATTCTCAGAGTATCTCTTGCGCCGAGTGCGCATGGGATGAGGCCGTCGTCCTTGCCTGCTGCGATAAGAGCTTCCCATACATCAGGAGCCTTGTCTGCCGGCATATAGATCTCAAATCCATCCTCGCCTGTGTAGCCTGTGCGGGAGATCATTACAGGAATGCCCTGGAAATCTCCGTCAAAGATGCATGTGTAATAACCTGCAGGGATGTATTTTTCATCAACAACTTTCTTCAGAATGATCTCAGCATTAGGACCCTGAAGCGCTACCTGGCCGTACTGGTCGCTGACATTTGTAAGCTCAACGCCGTCGATCTTATGGTCGCACATCCATGCGAAGTCCTTGTCTGTGTTGGCCGCGTTGACAACCACGAAGTAATCATTCTCAGCCTTCATATATACAATGAGGTCATCGACGGTTCCGCCGTTTTCATTGCACATAGGGGAATATCTTGCGAATCCCGGCTGAAGATCGGTGTAATCATTAGTCAGGATCATGTTGAGGAAGTCCTTTGCCTTCTCGCCCTGAACGAGAACTTCGCCCATGTGGGAAACATCGAACAATCCTGCTTTTGTTCTGACTGCCATGTGCTCTGCTTTGACACCTGATCCGTACTGTACAGGAAGAAGGAATCCTCCGAATTCGACTATTTTGCCGCCGTACTTGACATGGGTATCATAGAGCGGGGTTTTCTTTTCCATCGCTGTGTACCTCCTCAAATCTGTTTTATCTGCGCAACCAACACGCCCCTGTGGCATGAGGGAACACTTTTCTAACGTATATTAATAATAGCACCACATAAAAGAAGCGTCAAATAGTTTACTATTCCGCAAAGCCTTGCAATCACTGAAGTTCGATGTATTGAATTGCACAAAAAATAAACATAGATTTGTTCGATAATACAAATTTCTCAGACCGGATTCGTGTTGAATGATCAAAGCCGCGAGGCGTACCCGAGCGAGGAACTTTTGAGTCTTGGACGATTTGTGGTAGAATATGCTCATGAATACTATCGAATGGTGGATGTTGGACGGAGCGGTAGGCCTGATCGTCCTTGCAGCCGTACTCAGGGGTGCAATAAAGGGCGTAGGCGACACCATAATAAAAATGCTCTGCATAGTAGGCGGCATAGGCCTCGGCGTGTACTTCAAGGACAGGCTGAAGGCCTTTTTATTGCAGACAAAACTCGAGAGGATACTGCACAGCCGCATTCTTAATATGATAAAAGGCAATGAGTCCGACGCGTATACATCATCTGAAGAGGTGAAGAATGCATTCTTCGGCTCGGCCACATCGTCTGACAGCGGCAGTGAAGGATTGCTGTCAAAGTCACTCGGAGGGATCTTCAAAGATGTGGCGGACAAGGCCGCAGATGCTGCTGCCGACAGACTGACTGAGATAGCGGCGGGAGTGATCGCCTTCGCGCTCATAATCCTTGCAGTGAGCATTGTAATGTTTCTGCTCAGGATCATCCTGAAGAGTCTGCGCGATACTTCTGTAGTGATCGGCTTTGCTGACAGGATGCTCGGAATGGTGCTCGGCCTTGTAAGGGGACTCATGCTGGCATGGATCGCAACAGCTCTTCTTATACCGGTCACCACACTTGTGTCACCTGAGCATGTGCCCGCGATGATGCAGGCGCTCCAGCTTACAAATGCGGCGAAGGTGCTTTACGACGTGAACCCGTTCTTTTATGTGATCAAATACGCATTTATATAGTATAGTTTTGTTGATATTTCAAAGGCCTTTGTGATACAATATCTCGGCTATGGTTTTTGACGGAATTATATGCGCAAGCGATGATGAAAGATTCATGCTCGAGGCTCTGAAAGAGGCAGCCCGGGCCGCCGAAGAGGGCGAGGTGCCCGTCGGCGCCGTTATTGTGAAAGACGGGCAGATCATCGCGCGGGCGCATAACATGGTGGAGACCGCGCGAAGATCATTCGCGCATGCGGAGATGCTCGCCCTGGAGGCTGCAGAGGCTGCGCTCGGAGCAAAATGGCTCCCGGACGCGACTATGTATGTGACTCTCGAGCCATGCAGCATGTGCTCAGGCGCAATGGTCCTTGCCAGAATGGCAAGGCTCGTGATAGGCACCGATGATCCCAAAACGGGTGCCTGCGGCTCCCTTTACAACATAGCAAACGATGAGAGGCTCAATCACAGCATAGAAATAACTAGAGGCGTGCTCGCCGGAGAATGCTCGGCGATACTGAAGGAGTTCTTCAGAAGAAGGCGCGCTTAACGGAGGTTTAATTAAATGAAGAAAATCAGTCTGATAGCAATGCTGACGTCTGTCATGATAATGATGGCTTCGGTATTCTGCTTCGCTGACGGAGGATTCGACCTGGTATCGTCATATCCTGAAGACGGCCAGTCAAACACTTCCATGGAAAATCTCGGCGTAAAGCTGGCATTCAGCAACGCGATGGATTCAGACGAAGCGACCGCTGCGAACGCAGACAAGTTCGCCATCTATGACGAGGACGGCAAAGCCATTCCGACTCAGGTGCTTTTCAGTGATAAGGAAAAGGGACTGGTACTGGTACTCGCCGACACAGATCAGGGATTTGTGGCAAAGAACAACTCTGAGTACAAACTCGTTATCAGCGGAGATCTCGTAGACAACGAAGGCAACGTTCTCGGAGCAGACAAGACCGTCACGTTCAGGACATACAACCAGAGGATCAACAACATGGTCAACATGGTCATGATGTTTGTAATGTTCGGCGGCATCACGGTGCTCTCGCTCCGTCAGAATAATGAGAAAGAGAAAGAAGAGCCTAAGGATGCTCCTAAAGAGCAGGCTTTCAATCCGTACAGAGAGGCAAAGAGGACAGGAAAGAGCATAGAGGAAGTCAAGGCGGAGCAGGCAAAGAAGGAAGCCAAAGAGGCGAAGAAGAAGGCCCGCAAGGCAAAGAAGACTCCGGAACCGCAGGAGAAAAAGATAGAAAACTGCGCTGAGCTCCTGAACAACGTATATCATGTTCACGCTCCGGCTCCTGTCAACAAGGCTGACCGCTCCATAGACGCCCTGAGAGCCTCCAGAAAGGCAGAGAAGAAAAGCTCCAAGACAAAGAGCACAAAATAATAGTTAAAGGAATCATTCAGGGGAGCAGAATCTCCCCTGTTTTCATGACCATGGACAAGATAACACTTAACGCTCACGCAAAGATAAATCTGTCACTCGAGATAACAGGCAAGAGACCAGACGGCTATCATGACATAGTCTCCTTCATGCAGGGTCTGGGTCTTCATGATGTGCTGAGCATAGAAAAGTGTACTGAAAAAGCAACAAAATACAAACTGCCTCATTGCACTGTAAATGGCATTGATGTATATTTATGTACGGACGCAAAAACAATCCCGACTGACATGGACAATCTTGCGTTCAGAGCGGTCAAGGTTTTTACTGACGCGGCTCTTGATGAAAAGGCCGTAAAGCGCAGCCTTACTGACACGCTCCTCATAGATATCCGCAAAGACCTTCCGGTCTCAGCCGGTATCGGAGGGGGCAGCGCGAACGCGGCAGCATGCCTGCTGGGTCTCAATGAGATGACTGGCAGACCGTTCACTCTGAGGCAGCTTATGGACATAGGCGGCACCTTCGGAGCCGATGTGCCTTTCTCGACATTCATGAACGCGTACCGCAACCGCGATGTTCTCGAAGGGCTCGAAGGGCTCGAGGAGGCCAGCGACGCGGCGTGGACCGGCGGCATAGGCGATCTGGTAGAGGCAGCGCAATGCATCCCGCGCTATGTAGTCATGGCAAATCCGGGCACAGCAGTCCTTACAAAGGCAGCCTACAAGGCGTTTGACGAGATAGGTTATACTGACGATCAGACAGCAGGCAAACTCTTCGTCAATGATATGGAAAAATATACGCTTAAAGCAGACCCTAAGGCAGCGACCCTCAAGAGATTCATGGTCGAGAGACTCGATGCTGACGAGGTGCTGATGAGCGGAAGCGGTCCTACAATGGTCGCTTATTACAAAGACATTACAAAAGCCGGCAAAGGAATTGCCGCACTTGCCGAAATGGTCACGACCGATGCTTCCATAAGAGCATGGCTGACCGATACAGGCTTATAAATCAGGGGGAAGATATGACTGATATCCAACTTAAAGTTCAGAAGCCGTTAAAAGATCTGGTATATCTGGAGTTAAAACATAAGATCCTTACAGGCGAGATCGTATCACAGACAAGACTGATGGAAATCGACCTGTCAGAAAAGATGAACGTTAGCCGTACTCCTATCAGAGAAGCCATCAAGAGGCTTTCCGATGACGGACTTGTAAAGGTAGAGCCAAGACGCGGAGCCTATGTGGCGAACATCTCCATCAAGGACATGCTTGATGTCTTTGAGGTAAGAGAGGATATGGAAGGCTTTGTAGCAAAACTTGCCGCGCAGAGGATCACTGACGAAGAAAAGGCCCAGCTCAGGGAGATCGCAGCTGAGTATGAGGAAGCGATAGAGAGGGCTGATGACAAGGAGCAGATCATCGCGCTCGATGAGAAGTTCCACAACCTGATCGTAAAGTGCACCGGCAACGAAACTCTGAGCGAGCTGGTCAACTACGTACAGGAGCTCTCGCTGAGATTCAGATACCTGTATTATGATGATTTTTCGCTTTATGAGTCGACGGCAGAGCAGCACAACCGCATCATGGAGGCCATCAATTCGGGCCGCGATGCTGACGCCAGATACGAGGCCGATGCGCATGTGAAAGCGCTCAAGGAATTCGTATTTGCGCTCGGCAAAAAAATGGAGACCATGAGCGAATTCGAATAGGATCACTTCATTGAAACCGGTCCTTTGATATCAAATACAAAGCCCTGCGCATCTGCGCAGGGCTGATTTATTGCCTTTGTCTGTCAGGCTTATGAGCCTATGGCTGCTGAGGCTGCTGTTGCTGCAGCTCCTCGAGCTCGGTCTTTATCTCGATCTCCTGTCCCTTTCTGCTGACAACTATCGTTACGGTATCTCCTACCTTGCACTTTCTTACGAGGGTTATGAACTCGTTGCTGTTTGTGATCTTGGTTCCGTTGAAGGATACTATGCGGTCCTCAGGCTGGAATCCTGCCTTCATGGCGTTTTCGCCCGTGACCTGAGCGATGTATACTCCCGCGGACTCGAGTCCGTAGTACTGGGCGTTCTCTTCTGAAACATCGCTGATGACCACGCCGACAGCCGGAGTAGCTTCCGCCGCTTTCACATTGCCGCCGTTCTCGATAAAGTCGTTGATGATAGGCGCGACGTTGTTGATCGGCAGCGCGAACGCGAGGCCTTCGACGCCGACTGCAGACGCCTTCGACTCAACGATTCCGATAAGTTCGCCCTTGCTGTTGAAGAGGCCGCCTCCGGAGTTGCCGCCGTTGATGGCCGCATCCGTCTGCATGAGTGTCAGGGAGGTGCCCTCAACATCGAGCGTTCTGTCGAGCGCGCTGATTATGCCGGTGGTCGCGGTGCCGCCGAGCTGTCCGAGAGGGTTTCCGATCGCTACTGCCAGATCGCCTACCTCAACGGTGCTGCTGTCGCCTACCGTTGCTGTGGTGAGTCCCTTGGCATCGATCTTGATCACCGCGATGTCGTTGGCAGGATCGCTTCCTACTACCGATGCAGTGTATGATTCACCGTTGTGCAGGGTGACTTCAACCTTATTGGCGCCCTGGATAACGTGATAGTTTGTGGCGATATAGCCGTCTTCCTTTATGATGACGCCCGAGCCCGCACCCTGTACAAGCTGGAGCTGACCCCACATGTTCTGCTGTGTGCCCGACATAAGGATCTCGACTACCGCGTCAGCGTTTTTGTCCACGATCTGCGAAACAGTGAGCTCGCTGCCCGTAGCGTCGCCGAGATCGAGCGATGAAAGCTCGGAATCGTTCCTGGCCGTTCTTCCGCTTGATGCCGTCTTCGAGAAATACGCTCCGGATATGAACGCGCCGAGAAGGGAGCTGAGTATCATCGTCAGTATCATGCATGCGACGAGAGCTCCCCTGGTCACATATTTCTTCTCTTTCGGCTTGCTGTGAGACGGCGCCGGCGTAGCGGCGTGAGCAGGCTCATCGATGACCGTCTTTGGACATTCTATTTCGACCGTCCGTATCGGTTCCGGCTCTTCGACCGGATTTTCAAAACTTACTACATTTTTCTCTTGATCGTCCATTCTTCCATACCTTTGCGGCATAAATATATAGCCGCTTCCTTTCCATCTATAATATTATAGTCCAAAACTAAAATGAAGATTAAATAAATCCATATGTAGAATTAATTGTACAAGAATTATTAAAGATTTCAAATATGTCGTTATTGTGTCATTAATGTCAAATGTTATAAAATATTTCTGTTATGAAAAAAAGCGTCAATCTTAAAATCACAAGTCAGCAATATATTGAGAACCTCAAGCCGAGCGGCGAGGCTTTCAGGCGCGAGCTCGAGCTGGAGGATTCCATGGAGATACTGACCGAGGGCACGGTGTACTCGCGCAACAACGCGACGTACATCACTTATGAAGAGACTGAAGCGGGCGGATCTGAAGATGTGCGCACTCTCTTCAAGCTTGAGGACGGCTCGATCCGCATACGCAAATATGTACGGGACGAGGATGACGAGGGCATGGACATGACGCTTACGCCGGGCATACTCAACATCACGAGATACCAGATCCCGATGATGTCGTCGGTGAATCTTGAGGTCTACACCAACAAGCTCGAGGACGATCTCGATGAAGAGGGGTACGGCACAATCTCCGTAGATTATAAAATCAGATTCGACAGGTTTTTCTCGAGGCGCAACATACTCGAGATAGAAGTAAAGCCTTCATAAAAAGAAGAGGTAGACATGAGAAAAGAAGGGTTCAGCGCAGAGCAGTACATCGAACAACAGTCAAAATACATCATTGAGAGGATACAGAGCGGCGAGGGCAGGCTTTACCTCGAATTCGGGGGCAAGCTCGTCGGAGACAAGCACGCAATGAGGGTACTCCCGGGATTTGACGAAAACGCCAAGATCAAGCTCCTGCAGAGGATGGGCGATCAGGCCGAGATAATTATCTGCATCTACGCGGGGGATATCGTCAAGAGCAAGACCCGCCAGGACTTCGGCATCACCTACGATCTTGAAGTCATGAGACTCATTGATGAGTTCAGAAGCTATGATCTTTCGGTCAACTCTGTTGTCGTGACCAGATACGAAGACGCTCCTTCGGTCAACCAGTTCATGGCAAAGCTCGAGAGAAGAGGCATCCGCACCTACAAGCACATGTTCACAAAGGGTTATCCGACTGACGTGGACACCATCGTGTCGGAGAGCGGATACGGAGCAAATCCATACATAGAAGTTTCGAAACCGCTGATAGTCGTAACCGGTCCGGGCGGAGGCTCCGGCAAGCTCGCGACATCGCTTTCGCAGGTCTACCATGAGTACAAGAGGGGACGCAAGGCCAGATACGCCAAGTTCGAGACCTTCCCGATCTGGAACCTGCCGCTCAAGCATCCTGTGAACATCGCCTACGAAGCGGCGACAGCAGACCTCAAGGACTTCAACATGATCGATCCGTTCCATCTCGAGGCTTACGGGGAGACAGCCGTCAACTACAACCGCGATGTTGATGCCTTCCCTGTGCTGAGGAGGATACTGCACGCGATCACCGGCTCGGATGAAGGCTACAAGTCGCCTACAGACATGGGTGTCAACAGATGCGGCTTCGCCATCACCGATGATGAGGCATGCAGGGAGGCTGCGGTCCAGGAGATCATCCGCAGATATCTGATCGCGGAGTGCTCCTACAGAAAGGGCACCATAGATGCCTCAACACTCGAAAGATGCAAGCTGCTTATGGAAGAAGTGGGAGCGTCAAGATATGACAGGCCGGCTGTTGCGGCTGCTGAGGAATACGCTGAGATCAAGAGGGCTCAGAACCCTCAGAGATACGAGAACGTAGTAGTATCCGCCATGCAGCTCCCTGACGGCAGCATCGTTACCGGAAGATCGTCGCGCAGAATGGTGGCGACCGCGGCCATGGTGCTCAACGCTATCAAGAAGCTCGCGGGCATACAGGACGACATGCTCATCATATCCCCGACTATCTTCGAAAGCATGTCGAGCACCAAGTCGGGCATACTGCACGATAAGACGAGCCTCAATCTCGAAGAGATAATCATGGCTCTCACGCTCACCAAGCTGACCAACCCGTTTGCCGAGCTCGCGCTCAAAGAGATCCCTAACCTGAACGGATGCGTGGCTCACTGCACCGCGATCCTTTCGGATAAGGACGAGCGAGCTGTAAAGGCTCTCGGCATAGACATAACTTCGAATCCGGAGTTTTCAAACAACAACCTTTATTCTCTGTAGGATTTCCGAAACACAGGAGGATGGACATGAAGATCAATACCAGCAAAATCATGAAGAAGGCGGCTGAGGCTTCGACCGGACTGACAGTAGTCATTGCTTTCCTTAACGTTGCTCTTCTGGTGACGAAACTCGTTCAGACAGTCTCAGAGGGAGCCCCGAAACTCGAAGACTCCGACAAATAGAACCATACAGGAACAGGCAGACTAGCTCTTTGACCGGCCAGCCAATTTATAGATTGAAAAAAGCCTGCGGCTCTGTTATACTCGGTGGAGCCGCAAATATGCTGATATAGCTTAATGGCAGAGCATCTCATTCGTAACGAGAAGGTTGTGGGTTCGACTCCCTCTATCAGCTCCAAGACTCTGAACTTTCGGGTAAAACCGGAAGTTCTTTGTTTTTCAGAAATTTCAGTAATTTCAACGTATTGAGCCTTTACTCAAAAAGGTATATAAAGGTTCGGAGAGGTGTACAGAAGTCCATTTATCCTCAAAATATGAGGAAAATTAAGGGATATCCCTCTATACATCAAGGGATACGAAGTTTATCTTCTCCGTAGAAAATCCCTCAGTAAAAACCACTTCGAATCCTAACACTATGAAGGGATGCGTTTTAATTATCGCGATTTGCATAATTGCAGATTACGATAGTTTTATTTACGATGGATTCGAAGATAGAGATCGTTGCGATTGGAGGTGACTGTGATGTTCAATCCTAAGTATAAATTCACCCATGATGAAGTGAGGATCATAGTCCTCGCTCTATCTTGACGCTCATTTCAATGAGCGCGTGATCACTTCCTGCCATGGTCGCTACATCATATTTATAATCTATTTCATCAACCTTAATCTTGTTATTTACAAATACAAAGTCATATCGCTTCGCTTTATTTCCTCGACTGAGTTTGTGAGAGACGGCAAGGGGCTCTCCTTCTACATAATTACTGGTCTCATAATCAATAGAGAATGCATCATTAAGCCCTGCTTGATTTAATGTGTCAAAGAAGGTCCTCGCGCCTTTCCCTTTGTTCAGGTTGTCAAAGAATTTCATCCCATCTACAGTATAGTAATCCTTATCAGGTTCATTTGCATCAAACGCCACGATGTCAGGCCTGTATTCATCTATACACTCAGCAAAAGATAAGAACTGTATCGATTTTGCCTTCTTAAGAGAATTCAATACATCATCGACGATCTCTCTAAGTATATCTGTAAGATAGAACTGTCAAAAAAAGTAGGATGGCCGTTGCCTACAGCATTTGCATTTGTTTATCTGCGTATTCTTTGCAGTAATTCATGAAATTGGCAGCTTCTTCGGAGAGGCAGCTTTTGTCCGGGTACACGAAGAAGTAGTCGATAGGATCTGTCAGCTCCGGAACTTCTATTCGTGAGACCTGGCCGTGCTGTGTAGCTCTGGCTGCAGCAATCTCATATATGAATGATATCGCTTCGATTTCATGCAGATATTCTTCTATGGCCAGCATACTGCCTGCTTCGATCTCTACTTTGAATTTGTTCCAGTCGAACCCATGCCTTGCAAATACCTGGCTGATAACATTATTAGCTGCAGCATTATGCTCACGGGAAATAACATTCTCCTTGATCAAATCTTTGAGTGAAGCAGTTTTACCCGCGAGAGGATGGGCAGGGTTGCAGACGCATCTGAGGTAATCCTGAATAAATAATTCCTTTTCCATGCCGTCCGGCACAGCATATATATCTACAATCGCGTAATCAACTTTCCCCTCACTTATCAGCTGGCGCATCTCTTTACCTGATGCAATATATGAACAGATACGGTAATCCGGATGGAGCTTCATATAGTCAGATACCATCTTAGGCAGCAGATATTCACCCATAGTCATATTCGAGGCAAAAACTACTTTCTTGTATTTATCTGATCCTTCGATTTCAGCTATTCGCTTCTCGACACTCTTCGAAAGTGAAATGATCTTGCTAAGTTCTCTTCTCAGAAACTCTCCTTCAGGGGTGAGATATAGCTGCTTGCCCTTGTATTCTACTAATTTCACACCATAATGATTCTCAAGAAAACGTATATGCTGGGAAACCGCAGGCTGCGTGATATTCAGAATGTTTGCTGTCTGTGTGTAGCTTCTCGTCCCGCAAAGAGTCATGAATGTTTCGGTCCTGTAATCGATCATTTTGCGCCTCGCTTTCATATAATTCATATGTTTTTAAACTCAGATAACAGACCATTCGGTCAAAAAAGGCAACTCTTCATCTATGAGTATAACATAATTTTATAGAACACAAAATATTTAAAATTTTCATTTATGGAAGAATGGTGATATTGTTCTTTTAGGCATACAATACATCTTAGCAACAGAGGAGGTGGATTAGATGAAAATCGGGGCTGTAACTATCGGTCAATCTCCAAGAGTCGATGTGACACCGGATATTATGCCAATATTCGGTGACGAAGTCGAACTGCTGCAAATGGGGGCATTAGACGGATTGAGCAAAGAGGATATCGCTGCCATGGTGCCTAGAGAAGGGGATTATATCCTCGTATCAAGACTGAATGATGGATCTTTTGCAAAATTCAGTGAATCGTATATAGCAGAGCGTATGCAGCAATGCGTGACTGCATTAGAGGAGCAGGGAGCCGCAGTGATTATGGTCATGTGTGCCGGCGAGTTCCCTCTTTTCAAAGCGCGAGTGCCTGTGATATATCCGGGCAAAGTCCTTGATGGACTTGCCGCTGCACTGACACCACGCAAAAGGCTCATAGTTATCACGCCTGATGAGCAGCAGCTCTCACAGGCGTACAGACACTGGGGGCCGGTAATGGATGAAATATATCCATTCGCTGCTAATCCTTACGGACCGATGTCTGAGGTCGAGGAGGCTGCGGCAAAAGCAAAAGACGTAGAGGCTGATCTTGTGGTCATGGACTGCATCGGTTTCTCCGTCAAAGCCAAAGAGATCGTTGCGAAAGCAACAGGTCTGCCGGTCTTGCTTTGCAGGACAGTCCTTGCAAGAACTGCTTGTGAAGTTTTAGCCGGATTACAGTGACGGGTAGATTTGTGGGAAGGAGTAAAGAAAATGAACGAAAATGAAAAGAACCTAAGGCAACATCCTAAAGCGTTGGATCCGAGTGTTCTCATACTCAATATCATACTTGCTGTTCTTGGCTCGATTATCGGTCTTGAGATCATCGTTCGTATTGGTATCAGTACGAATACGTCGATTATCGGCGCGCTGTTTGCGATCATTATTTCAAGGATACCGGTAAGTATCTTTAAGAAATTCAAAGATATCAACGTCCAGAATCTCGTACAGACTAATATTTCGGGCGCTACATTCTGTGCAGCAAACTCTTTGATCCTTGCAATTGGCATCCCGTTCCTGCTCGGAGAACCAGGACTTGTAGTCCCGATGCTTGTAGGTGCCACGATTGCATCCATCATAGACGCAACCATCTTATATAAGACATTCGATACTGAAATGTTCCCTGCAGCAGAGCCGTGGCCTCCTGGAGTAGCAGCTGCTGAGACGATCAAGGCTTGCGCAGGACAGACAAAGCATGCATTCCTGCTGCTTGTAGGTATTGCCGGTGGCGTTGCCGGCAAAGCTTTATTCGGGATCCCGATGGATATCCTCGGCGTAGCCTGGATCGGCGACATCTGGGCACTCAGCGCATTCGGCGTAGGTGCTCTTGCGATTGGTCTTTCTAATGACTTTGGATTCCCAATGGGTCAGTACTACGTACCGCACGGAATCATGATCGGTGCCGGCCTTGTAGCTCTTATTCAGGTGTTCATGATGCTGTTCAGGAAGGACAGCGGAAGCGACTCTGTAGCAGGCAAGTTCACATCCAGCATGAAGGATATGAAGAAGGCTATCTTTGGCGGTTACGGAGCATACGTTGCAGTAGCTCTTGTACTTGCAATATTCTGCGGCTTCTTCCAGCAGATGGGATTCCTGCAGTTCGTATTCTGGGTACTTTACGCAGCGTTTGCAGCTATCGCATCAGAACTGATCATCGGTATGGCAGCCATGCACTCCGGATGGTTCCCTGGATTCGCAACCGCTCTTATCTTCCTGATCGTAGGTATGCTTGCAGGATTCCCGCCTCTTGGCCTTGCGATTCTTGCAGGTTATACATCAGCGACAGGACCTGCATTCTCAGATATGGCTTATGACCTCAAGTGCGGATATATCCTCAGAGGAGGCGGAGAAGATCCTGAATTTGAGAAAGAAGGACGTAAGCAACAATATATTTCAGAGGTCATCGCATTCGTAGTAGCTATGATCGTTGTGGCAGTTGTTTATAAGACATATTTCGCAGCTGATCTGTTCGCTCCTGTATCACGTACGTTCCTTACAACTATTGAAGCAGGTTCTTCACCGGAAATCGCTAAGTGGCTCGTGATCTGGGCTGTACCGGGTGCGATCATCCAGTTCATAGGAGGCCCTAACAAACAGCTCGGAGTACTCCTTGCAACAGGTCTTCTGGTAGGAAGCACGATAACAGGTATCACTACTATAGTAGCTCTTATCATAAGAGTCATCGTGATCAAGTGGAAGGGCGAGAAGGGACAGAGCATCATGTACATACTCGCGGCAGGCTCTCTCGCAGGTTCAGCGCTGTACAGCTTCTTCTCTTCAACATTGGCACTTGGCAAATCCTTGAAGAAGTAAAAATTTTATTTAAATAATTCAAAATAAATCGATAGAAGAAAAAAGGAGGCACTACTAATGGAACTCAATCTGGGTTTTGAAGCAAGAGACGAGTACTTGCAGCTGGAAACATTCAAGGGCGCTATGGTTCTCTTACGCGATGTAATGCTTGTCAAACCGGGACTTAATGTACTCATCACTGGTGATACATCTTCGGATAAGCGTGTAATGGATGCTTTTGCGGCAGCTGCTTATGCACTTGACTGCATACCGGTGACAGCGACATACCCTACGGCACCACTTTCACTGATGGATCCGCCTACAATGATCCAGGAAGCAGCTATGGAAGCCGATGTATGGCTTGAGTGCGCTTATCAGACGGTACAGCATACACCGTCCTGGCAGAAAGTCATTGCGCATGGAAGAGTACGCTACATGTGCCTGACAGGTATCGATGTAGACATGCTTGTAAGATGTGTTGCAAATGTCAAATATGACGCGATGGTAGAATTCGGCGAATATCTCAAAGCGACCATCGAGAAAGTAGATAAGATCGAGATCAAATCTGCTAATGGCACAGACCTCGTTGCATATGAGAGTGGCAGAAAAGTCCGTCACTCAGGACAGAAATACTGTATCGACGGATATCCATATATGCTCGGTGGACAGATCTCATGGTGCCCGCTTGAATCTACTATCAACGGAACACTTGTCTTCGACGGCGCTATCTGGCCACCTGCAGATCTGTGCAAACTTAATGAACCTATCAAGCTGACTCTTGAAAATGGTGTAGTTACCAATATCGAGGGAGGCAAGGAAGCTCAGAGACTTGCTGAGTGGATGGCATCATTCAATTGTCCGGAATCTTACAGACTTGCTCATTATTCGCTGGGATTCAATCCTGGAGTCAAGGCTCCTACAGGCAGGATAGTAGAGGACGAGCGTGTATTCGGCGGAGCTGAATTCGGAATCGGAAGTCAGGGCGCGGCTATTATGGGCGAGAAGTGGGATGCTCCGAGCCACACAGATGGAACTATCGTAAAGCCGACACTCATCTTTGACGGAGTAGTCTTCGAGCAGGATGGTGTATATCTTGATCCTAAGGCAAGAGAGTTCTGCAGAAAGATGGGCCTGCCTGGATACGAAGACTGATCAGGTACCAAGGCAAATAATAATGGAAAAAAAATTAAACGATTTGATTGAAAGCTATCAGGAAGACATGATAGCGGACCTCAAAAGGCTGGTCAGGATCCCGAGTGTCCTTGATCCTGACACAGCTGGCCCAGGCGCCCCCTTCGGGCAAGGAGCCCGGGATGTACTGGACGAGGTCATCAGAATTTCAGAGGAGCTCGGTTTCGAAGCGAAGGATTATGACGGTTATGCCGCTTCCGTCAGATATGGAAGCGGCGGCCGTGAGGTCGGTATGCTTTGCCATGCTGATGTAGTACCGGTCGACGATAACTGGCTCACTGATCCATTTGATCCTGTTATCAAGGATGGCAGGATGTATGGAAGGGGAACGGTTGATGACAAAGGACCGCTCATAGCAGCAATGTATGCCATGAAAGCGATTAAGGAGAGCGGGCTTGAGCTGGATGGTCATATCAACCACATAATCGGCTGCAATGAAGAGACCGGCCATGAGTGCATCAAGTATTATCTGACTAAAGAGAAGTGTCCGGACATAGGATTTTCTCCGGACGGTAGTTTCCCGGTGATCCATGCTGAAAAAGGCATAATCCGTTACACGATAACTCATCCTGTAGAACAGCCTGATGGAACAGCTGTATTCGTCAAAAAGATTCTGGGGGGACAGTAGTGAATGCAGTTCCGAATCTGGCTAAAGTCTGGCTGGAAGGGAGCAAAGAGGTTTTGCAGGAAGTAGCGGACAGCTTTGGCGGAGAGCACGCATGGGAAGACGGAGCTCTGGTGCTTTCATTCACCGGAGTCAGTGCGCATTCTATGCAGCCATGGCTCGGGAAGAACGCGATACTGCCTATGCTGGCATTCATGAAAGATGTCAATGGCCTCAGCGATGACGTAAAGAAATTCTTTACTTCGCTTGATTCACTTTATGCTGATGGATGGGAAGGAAAGAATATCGGTATAGCCTGTGAGGACCAGCTTTCGGGGAAACTTACCATGAACCTGGGAGTCATCCGGTTTGAGAACGGAATATCTGAACTGAAGGTCGATCTTCGTTGCCCTGTTCATATAGACCTTGAACAGATATGGAAAACGACAGATATAAACTGTCAGAAATATGGATTCCATCCTGTGTACTGGCAGATGAGACCACCTCTTTATATACCTAAGGAAGCACCTTTGGTCGAAACTCTGCTGGGAGTATATAACGAGATGACTGGTGAGAAAGCTGAAGCTATCACGATCGGCGGAGGCACCTACTGTCGTGATGTCATTAACTTCGTATCGTTCGGACCTGTTTTTCCTTATGAAAAGGAACTGGCCCATGAAGCAAATGAGTTCATCGGCATCAAAGAATTCATTATGGCATCGAAACTGTATGCGCAGGCGTTGTATGCACTGTTAAGACCGGAAGTGTGATTTCAATCGGCCCGGAGATCCAGAAAACCCATAAAAACTCTGGGTCTCCGGGTTTTCCTATTTTATTCAAGCAATCATAAGGAGAAAATATCATGTTGATGAAACAGATTCTGGAAATATACGATATCCTTGACAGCATCTATGCGAACGGTGCTGCGATGGAAGAGTATCTGCGCGTCATTGATCCGGATGCGGATATTGACGTATATGAATTAAAGGGTGAAAATGGTGACGGAAAAACTGACATGATCAAGATCCGTATCCCGGGAACCAAAGGGAAGACAGTAGGGGGCGAAGCGCCAACCATCGGTCTTCTCGGGCGTCTTGGGGGGATCGGCGCAAGACCTGAAAGAATAGGCTTTGTATCAGATGGTGATGGCGCTCTGTGTGCTCTTGCGATCGCTGCAAAGATCCTGGATATGAGAAAGAAGGGCGATGTGCTTGAAGGTGATGTGCTGATTTCCACGCACATTTGCCCGGTAGCCCCGACTCAGCCTCACAAGCCTGTCGCTTTCATGGGATCACCTGTTGAGATCGCGCAGGTCAACAAAGAGGAAGTGTCTGATGATCTTGACGCGATCCTTTCCGTTGATACGACCAAGGGGAACCGCGTTATCAATACACGTGGTTTTGCGATTTCACCAACTGTCAAGGAAGGCTACATACTCAAAACTTCTGAAGATCTGCTGGATATCATGCAGATCACGACAGGAAGGCTGCCTTATGTTTTCCCGTTGACCACTCAGGATATTACGCCTTATGGCAATGACCTTTACCATCTGAATTCCGTGCTGCAGCCTTGCACGGCAACACCTGCCCCGGTCGTAGGAGTAGCTATCACGACCGAGATGCCGGTCCCGGGCTGTGCAACAGGCGCTACTCATATATGCGATGTTGAGGAGGCAGCGAGATTCATGCTTGAGGTCGCAAAATCATTCGGCCGCGGGGAATGTCAGTTCTACGACAAAGAAGAGTACGAGAAGATCGTACATAAGTATGGCTCAATGAAGCATCTGCAGACCAAGGGCAGAGAATAGAAGGAAATAAAGATAATTAGTCGAGGATAAAAGGAAACAATTATGGAATTAAAAGAGATCGGCAGGAATATTCTGACAGGGTGTATGGGTCTTAGACCTGGAGAGAAGGTTCTTATCGTTACTGATGACGCAAAACTTCCAATAGGCACTGCATTATATGAAAGTGCCAGATCTTTAGGTAATGAGTCGGTGCTTATGCTGATGCCGGAGGGCAAGGTCTCAGGTGAGGAGCCGCTTGAATGTGTAGCACAGGCAATGCTGGCAGCCGATGTTGTACTTGCGCCTACTGCAAAATCGATCACACATACCAATGCAAAGATCGCCGCGCAGGCTAAGGGGGTCAGAGTTGCCACGATGCCTGGAATTACTGAAGAGATGTTTGGTAACGGCGCCATGACAGCGGACTATTCCAGGGTCGAAGCACTGACGGATAAAGTCACCGAATTGCTTACAAATGCAGATACAGCAACCATTCTCAAGGACGGATATAAGCTTACTTTGGATCTTAAAGGCCGCCGCGGCGTAGCAAGTCCAGGTGTATATAGAGAGCCTGGAAAATGCGGGAATCTCCCATCGGGCGAGGGATATATAGCGCCTCTCGAGGATGGTGTGAACGGCGATTTGCTTGTTGATGGCTCTATGGTAGGAGTTGGAAAGCTATCATCTCCGCTTCATTTTGTGATCAGGAATGGAAAGATAGAGTCTATCGAAGGTGAGGATGCAGACAAACTGGACATCCTGCTGGCGAATGACAACAATCGAACTGTGGCTGAGCTTGGGATTGGAACTAACGATGCGGCCATTCTGAACGGAATCATTCTGGAGGACGAGAAAGTCTATGGCACCGTACATGTCGCATTTGGCACGAATGCTTCTTTCGGTGGAATCAATAAGGCCGACTGTCATATGGACGGGATTGTGCTGAAACCTACTCTTTATCTTGATGATCTTCTGGTAATAAAAGACGGGGAATTTGTATATGAACAATAAGAGACTTGATGCGAGCCTTGATGTGGGGCTGATCCGCGTGCTCACAAGCAACGATCAATACTTTGTGGATACGCATGGTCGTCTTATCATGGAAAACTATCCCGGAATCAATGTTGAAAGCATCTGCATACCTGATCAATGGGAAGGCATACATGACGATGAGACGCTTGCTAAGGCACTGCCTAAGATAGTAGAAGCAGCGCAGGGCTTTGCAGATAAGGACATGATCCTTGTTAGCTGTGCTGATGATCCGGCAGTAGATATGATCAGGGAAGAAATGCCTGAATTGCCTGTTGCTGGCGGGGGAGAGACGACTGTAGCCATGGCACTTCGGTACAGCAGCAGGATCGGCGTGATCGGGATCACGGACAGACCGCCCAGAGCATATCTTAGCAATGCCGAGGGCAAGATCGCTTTGTATGAAAAGATAAACCAAGTAAACAGTACTCTTGATCTTCTTTCCGATGAGGGCAAGAGGGGTGTGCTGGAGTGTGCGCGCAGGATCAAAGAAGCCGGCTGCGGTGTCATCGCTCTTGCATGTACAGGCATGTCTACGATAGGCATAGCCGGTCTGATAGAACGTGAGACAGGACTGCCTGTGGTCGATCCGGTCATCGCGGAGGGTGCTTTTGCATATCACGAACTCATTCGTAAGAAATACAGAAATACAGGGGACTGAAGAGACCAGGGAAATCAAAATGGATTATCTGATGATACTTATCCCCAAGCTTCTGAGGTTCCTTATCCTCATCGCGATCGGTTTCGTGGTCTCGAAGCTCGGGGTAATCAAAAAAGAAGGCCTGCCAACTTTGTCAGGACTCCTGATCAATGTTGCGATGCCGCTTCTTATCATATCGATAATGAACCAGCAAGCTACGTCTGTGATGGATCTGCTTGAGTTTCGCAGGATGGTCGGATGGCAGCTTTTTGGCTATTTTCTGCTTGCATTGACTGGAGTTCTGGTAAGTAAGCTTCTAAGACTCGATCATAGATCCGGCAATGTTCATCGTGGAAGCATGGTAGGAGGCAATTACGCTTTTATCGTGCTTCCTCTTATCATGACACTTTTCACGCCCGAGGATGGACAGCAGTATATCCCTGTCTGCTCCGCTGTAGATACGCTTACAGCATGGACTCTGGCGCTTTCATTCTTCTCTCAGGGAGTCGACAATGGCGGAAGATCCAAACTGGCAATTATTGGCAAGAAGTTCATAAATCCGATCATGGTTGCCATTGTAGGCATGCTGATCCTGAACTCGCTTTCTGTCAGGTTGCCTGAGCCTTTTCTGGCTGTCAGCGATGAACTGGGGAATGCAAGCCTTTGCCTGGGCCTGATCTACGTAGGCGCTGTCATCTGCTATATGGAGAAGGGGAATCTTACTACTATAAAAAATTCATCTATTCTCACTATAAGCAAACTCATCGTGGTACCGTTCGTCGTCTATCTCGTCACTTCGAGGTTTATGCCTGAGACCGAAAGCATAATCCTCATGCTGATTGCCGGATCCCCGACCTTTACCGTCAGCTGCGTTCTGGCTGAGCAATATCATCTTGATCTTGAATATGCAGCGACGAACGTGTTCTTAACGACGACCGGGTGCCTTCTGAGCATTCCGCTGTTGTTCGTTCTGATCACATTTGTATAGAAGGCGAAAAAGCATGGCTTTTTTTCGTCATTTTTCGATAGAAAGGATATATAAATATGAAGATTTCTAAAGCAATCGAAGAAAGACGAAGTATACGCAAATTCACTTCGCAGACGGTCGACAGATCGATCCTTCTGTCGCTTATCCGTGCGGGTGCGCTGGCCCCGTCCGCAAGCAACGCACAGTTCTGGAGATTTATCGTTGCAGATAACCAGGATCTGGTAAGAAAGCTGGATCTTTACTGTCCCGGGATGAGCGGCAAACCAACCGCAATCATTGTCATTGCCAGTGATCTTGAAGAAGTAGCCAGTAAAGGCAGCAAGAACAGCATTGAATATGGCTGTATGATGGATGCTTCCATGGCAGCTGAGAATATTATTCTGCAGGCGCTCGAGTTCGGCCTTGGAACGTGTGTGATTAAGAGTTACAATGATGGAGCGGTTCGCAAACTTCTTGGAATTCCGGATACACTTCGTATCGAGATCCTGATTTCTGTTGGATACCCTGATGGGGAACCCAGAGAGCGCAAAAGAAAGGATCTTGATCAGATCCTGCAGTGGAATGGATGGAATACCAGTGATACGGAGGGCAAGTGATGGACGGGCTTACTGAATTGTTGATTTACATGGCGACCAGCGCGGCAGGGCTCACCGACGAACCTGTAAATTACGGGCCGCTCAGAATGATAACAGCTGCGCAGAAACTCACAGAGTATATGCTGAAACAGGATCCGGATAATGCTGTTTTAAGAGCGATCGCGGATGATATTGAAGAGAATAAGGGCAGATACTCTACATCTCCTGACGCGTTTGCGGAAATGCTTAACAGAGTAGTAGAAAAGACAGTGGATCTGCTATAAATAATTGAGGATATGATTTATGGATAATAAGACTATTTACAGCAAAGGGTGGCCTGAAGGGCAGGAAGAGGGATTCATTCCCGTTGAAGGTGGCAGTGTTTTCTACCATTACTATGGCAAGGGGAAAACCGGAATCCCGATCGTCTTCCTTCATGGCGGGCCAGGCAGCACGGGACTATGCTTCTTCAAGCAGACTGCACTTGCCGAAAAACATCCGGTCGTGATTTATAACCAGCTTGGCAGCAAAGGGTCTGGTTTTGCTGATAATATCACTACTTCAGAAGAAGCCAGACAGTATCTGACAATAGACCATTTCGTCAATGAAGTCCAGACTGTAATAGACTTCTTTGATTTCGCTGAGTTTATGATTGTTGCCCGTTCATGGGGAACAATGCTTGCTGTTGAGTATGCTGCAGCCAGGCAGCCAAAAGGACTCAAGGGTATAGTACTGGATGGACCGTTCCTCAATGTTGATCAGTGGTGCAGTGATGCTGAGAGGCTGATCAAGTCTCTGGACAAAGGCGAGGAATATTGGCAGATCGTTCGTGAATGCGAGGAATCGGGTATTTTCGAGGATGATCCAAGATATGCAATGGTCAATGAGATATATTCCGCTAATTTCAATAGCCGGGTAGCGGGAGCAAATGACGGTACACCGGCTGATCCGGAATCGCAGCATACGATCCCGGGGTTATCAGTCTACAACTATATGTGGGGTCCATCGGAATTCTCTTGCACAGGAACCTTGAAGGGGCATGATTCAACAGTGCTTCTGAGCAGCATCAAAATCCCGATCCTCTATATCTGCGGACAGTACGACAGCGGAACTCCGGAGGCTGCCAGCTTGTACAATTCGATGACGCCAAATGGCGAGATCTGCGTACTTCCGGGATGCGGCCACAACGCTTCCCGCGAAAGGCCTGTTGAATTCAACGCAGTAGTCGGAGCATTCGCAGAAAGGATCATGGAATAAAACGCAGCTTTAAAGCTCGTTGCTGTTTTCGATGAGAAGAGGAACCGAAGTTAATAATCTATTGTAGATGTTCCGGGCATATTGGGGGATCAGCTTAGCGGATCCTTCTTCTGCCGCCAGTAGTGCTGATAGAGTTCTTCGGTTGCAAGCGCCATCTTGGTCACGGAGAAATCTGTCCCATGCGGGAAGATGTACCAGGTGTCTTCAAGCGTATTGAGGTCGACGCAGTCACCGTGCTTGCCCAGATAGTCGTACTCGATGTGGCAGGAATAGAGGGAAGGCACGTCTTTTTCCATCAGAAATTCATCTCCGTCACGGTCGATCCCGCGGACGACAAAACCATCCATATTGTGGACGAGAATGCCTTCGCCGAGCCGGATAAATCCAAGCGCGTTCGGCAGACTGTCCACGGTCACACAAAGTTCTCCGCTGTTGTAAGTTCCCGCTTCGACTTCACTCCTGACACATGAACGCTCCCACTCATACCAGTCCGGTATGTGGGAGAATTCCGTTTCGCCATTTTCCGCAGATAGTTCCCCCAGCTCTGACATATTCCAGCGCTGGCTCTATAACTTTATCTGGGGTCAAGCAAGAAAGAAGCTTTTGCAAAACCTGGGGTAAGAGCGAACACGGGGTGCACAACTTACGTTGAGCACCCCATTTAATAAGACCATAAAGAGCACGTTAGGGACAGGCCCAGTGATCGTGCAGCAACCTGCCTTTGTGGTAAGGTGCTAATGCCTGAGCGATGGGAATGAATTATGAATCAGAGTCCTGTCGCGGCGATGGGACTTTTTCAATGCGCTTCTTTATGATAACGAAGAAAGGAGCGTTTTTAAATGAGCAATGATATGTGGCATGTGGCACTGGAACCAGGCACAACCAAAATGCAGGATGTGATTTCGGCTTCAATATCTATAGGTGATATAGAGACGATCAGCATGTTGCTTTCATCAACAAATCCAAAAGCTCAGGATATTGAAGTGAAAGACGGCGGTTATCTGTTAATGTACGGCGGTGAATATGAGAGACCATATCCAAGCGTTATGATCTGGCGATATAGAAAAGAGGAAGAAAATGCGATAATCGAAGATATGAAGATGGAAGATGTCTGGATTGTGGAATGTGTTTGGCGGAAATGGCTGATGCCAGAAGATGCCGATGCGGAGTATGTTCCGCCGAAACAGTTTCTGGTGATGCAGAGAAAAGGATACTATAGTTTTTATAAGAATAACTGTGTGGGAGTTGGCAAATAACAGAAGTTGATCATCCCTTAAAATTAAGGGATGAATCAAGAGGCTTCCAGTTCCAGACGAGGGGTACAGATGAATAATACATAAACAATAATGGTGGTCAAGACATAGTGTTATTGTATACAATCGCTTTTTGCAATTAAGGGATTTTTTAAAAAAACGAAAGAGAAATCAAAAACCAAAACCCTGTAAAGCTTGCAATCACTAGCCTCCAGAAAAACGTATCCCTTCATCAGCTCCAATTTTTGGGACTTTCGGGTAATTCCGGAGGTCCTTTTGTTTACTGGCATTCGTTGAAATTTCACAATGTCATTAACTTAAGAGTAGTGAGAAATTTTCTGTAAGTTTCTCA